>Ga0208597_1000114_pt1 | contig 29675 bp, 25 predicted proteins | sample LakMenEpi05May12_FD_150673 | JGI IMG/M metagenome (GOLD analysis project Ga0208597, IMG submission 150673) | Freshwater microbial communities from Lake Mendota, WI - 05MAY2012 deep hole epilimnion (SPAdes) | ecosystem: Environmental > Aquatic > Freshwater > Lake > Epilimnion/Euphotic zone ...
GTCCTAGTTTATTTTCTTCAAATTCAATCGTGAAAATAGCAACTTCGCCTATTTTGACTGCGCAGCCACAAAAGAGCTTTTATTGCGAGCCCGATAGTCATAGATTGGTAGTAGTAGGTTCTAATTATGCTAATGTCATTTGGTATAAAAATAATGTAGTCGAGCCCACTTTAAATGGCGCAGATGTTTTGGTGCGAAATATTACGGAAAGCAATGATATTTATGTAGCAGAGTTGATGGGTATGAATGAATGCCCTAGTGTAAAAACAAATCCTGTCCGTATAATAAAAAGACCGCCCAATAAATATGCATACCTTGCACCGAATTCAATTTTTGACATGACAGAGCAATGTATTGATAAAGAAGGTTTTGTGTATTATACAAAAGATAAAGAAGACCAATTTTTATTTGGAATTAGAAGTAGTGACACATCTGTGGGATTTTCTCCGGATATAGAACTTTTGTCTTCTAATATTTCTATTTTACCTTCATCAAATAATTTTAACCAAGGAATCATATATGGGAAAAGAATCTTCAATGTGGATTTGACAAAAAATAAATTGAAGTATAGCTATGATGTACGATTCTTATATAATGATACAGATTCTTCATCCATAATGGATATATTTCTTAAATTAAAGCAAATATATGGAAATCAAATGCTCCCGTATAACAAAGATTTATTAGCTATAACATCTACTTTGGTTCCATTTACAAGTAATTTATTGAATAATGTTTTGAATTTTAATGCAACTATTTCTTCTATAAATTCTATTGGACGACTTAATGGTATCTCATATATAGATATTAATAAATTAGTAGCTAATAATGGGGGAGGAACGTTAATAATGATGTACCAATTAAATCAAAATTCAAGAATCATTGAAAATAATTCAGGAAATACCATAGCGCTATATCCAAACCCTGCTTCGGATTTTGTTACTATTAAAATTCCAAAAATGATGTTGCCTGTTGATATTGCTATAATGGATATTTTTGGAAAAATGTTGTATGAGTCGCTATCAAATAGAGTTTCTTCAAGTGAAGATTTCAAAATAGATTTGAATGAGATAGCAAATGGAAATTATATTGTCAAAATACAAATCCAAGGTTCAGAACCTATTTATAAAAAATTGGTGATTCGGAAATAACGTTTTACCGCTTCAAGAAGTTGGCGATTTCGGAGACGAAAACTGTCTGTCACTAATGAACTTGATACGAAGCACAAAGCTTAATTTGACCAATGAACCATCAATTTCTTGTACGTGCTTTAAGCGATAGGTTTTATCATTAATGATTATTTATAAAGTTATTAAATTCAGACTTTCCAATCGGGCTTTCAAATAAAGAGCCGTGTCCACCACCTGTAATCTCAATAAACTGGCTGTTTTGGCAATTTGAACAACTTAGTACATCTTGTTTAAAACTTGGCCAAGTGTATAATTGAATTGGAGAGTCACTTAATCCTTGAATAAATAAAATGTCAGACTTAAACCCATTAGTAAAATTAAGTAACGACCTTTGAAAGTATGGATTAGGATTGCTTGATGTAGTTCCATACACGTTTTTCAATTTTGTGCAAACAGCACTTGGTTGAATTTGCCCATTTTCCTCTAATTGACATCTATAAACCAGATTTAATGGACCCGGTGCATTTGCAATTACTCCATTTGTCTGATGCATTGTGTTAAGCCTGGTTACCATATAGCCTCCTTGTGAGTGTCCTCCTAAGAATATTTTTTTTACAGTTATCCCTAATTCTTGACTTGCTTTATTTTTCAACCATAATAATGCAGCCTCACATTTGACAATATTATCACCTAACAAAACATATTCTTGTGGATATGCTACACTTACAATCATCATATCATTTCTGCCCAAAATTCCTTTGAATTTATCAAGAGTGTTATTTGCAGCGGTAAGAATTTCATTATCAGAAGTTACAGTTCCGTGAAATACAAGTAAAACATCTAAGTCGTTAATTGCGGGTTTATCTATTATAACGTCCATGCTAACAGAATTATAAGTAATAGTTTTAGTTTGTCGATAAGCAGTTGGGATAGGTGTGTCCGCATTGTTGTCCTTGCTACAAGAAAAAATTATAACAGAAAGTAAAATTAGTAGTCTCATATTTCTTTTTCAATTAGATGTGGTATTTCCTAAATGGTTTGTTAGTATATTTACCGCTAACTATTTTATAACGGCATTTAACTTGTCCCAAAGCAATGAGTCAAATCCTGAAATTGCAAAGTTTGGATTGGTAGGATTAGAAGCCTCTCCCATTCGCACAATCACCATTTTCTTACTAGGAATTATATAAATTCTTTGATCATTGGCACCCATAGCAGCATACATGTCGCTAGGTGCATTAGGGATTAAAGATCCTTGATATACGTTTTGTTCGGTAGGAATCATGAATTTGTTTTTTCCGTTGAGCCACCACAAGTAGCCATAAGCAGGATTGATTGCTTGAGAAGAGGACGTGCTTTCTACAAAAAAAGCTTCATTTAGAATCTGCTCATTTTCCCATTTCCCTTTATTAAGAGCCAGAATGCCAAAACGAGCCATACTTCTCGTATTACTATTATAGATTTTAAAAATAATTCCATTATTCCAAAAACCATCCATGCCTATTTTGTTTTTCAATCTTGAATTAAAATAACTTTCAAAATCTGATTTATTTGCACTGGTTACAACATCCATAAGCTTTTGAAATACATTGTGGTACGACCATCTTGAACTCGCATCTGCAAGGTAGGTTAAATTGGATTTTGTGACCAATTGTTTGGTGTCATCAATACCCGAAGTCATCGATAATAAATTTTTGCAAGTAATTAAATTCTCTTTATCTACAGGCATATTTGTCCATCCACTTCCAAGATATTCAGATGCTTTATTGTTGATATTTAATAAATTTTCTTGTTGTGCTATGCCAATAGTGGAAGCTACCAACGTTTTTCCCGCACTATTCCATTCCCAAGTAGCGGAAGCATTGTGTCCATTGTAATATTCTTCCAATACTATCCTCCCATTTACTAAAATAATAAATGATTTCGTATTGTTTTGAATCAAAAAATCCTTTAATTCTTGAATTTTAGAGGTGTTCCAATTAAGGTTGGATACTGATTTTGTTTCCCAAGTTGAGAAGTTGATGGGAGGAAAATACATGCCTTCTATAGCGGTGGTATCATTTTTGCCACAGCCCAAAGACAAGATAGCATAAATTATTAATAATCCTATGATTCGCATCTATATAAATTAAAAAATTGAATTAATGCTTATTCTCAATGGCATCGGTTAAACTATCTACCGATGCGGAATATGAAAATACATCATTTAATGAATAGTAATTGTTTTTATCTGTGCAATAGGTATGTGCAAAAATGGCGAATTTTAACTTAGACTCTTCAAAAGAAAACATTTTGCAAATTCCCTTAATTTGAGCCGTGCTCATACAATTTGCTTTTGTTGCTTGTTTCGCTATTTTTAGCTGTGTTTCTTCAAAACTTTGGCTTTTTATGGAAGCGGTTACTTTTCCATATTCCGAACCTGAAATCGGAAACGTGCAACTACTAGGCTTGGATTGGCCACCATTATTTTGGTTTTGTGGAACAGATCCTACCTGTTGTTGATTTGAATTTGAATTTGTAGTATTGGTTTCTTGAACCTGAACATCCATAATATCCATACCCATGACATTCACTTTGGTATTAACGGTTGTCGTGTTTTGTGAAAACAATGATTGAGACGAAATAAATAATAAGAAAATAATACGTTTCATAAATTTTTTATATTTTTTTGACAAAAATATATAGAAAAAATTACAATGAAAATAAAAAATTAATTAACCCATTTTCTATTTAAAGTTATCTATTTGTTTTTTTGATAAGTCAAAATTGAGCAAAGCGTTGAAAATAAATCCATGATTGTATTGAATTACATTTTGTCCGTTTATTTGTCTACCAAATTGTAAAATTTGATTCAGATAACCTCCTTCAAAACGTATATTTTTATTGTAGCGATACCCTAATAATAATCCCAATCTATTCTGGTCAAAAATATTTGCATTTACATTATTCCCAAACCCTATAAAGATTTCATCATATAAAACTGCGTATGGAGTCCTATCTGTGATAGTTTTTCCTTTTAGAGGGAATTGAATACGTGCCATATATCTCGCTCTATGAAGAAGAGGATATTCATCTTCATGTTCTAAAAGAGTAGAACTGTATCTGCCTACAAAACGCTGCTCCAACATAAATCGATGCGAAAGGTCTAAAATACCTTCTTTATGTGAAAGCTGTACCATTTGAAATATACGATGTTCGGTAAAGTCTTTTCCCATTCCATTTATGGGATATTCACCATACGGAAATGTCTCTATCCAAGCGTAGCCCACTCTAAACAATACTCTAGGATTAAGGGAATAGTTGACACCTATTCGGAGTAAGCTTTGCTGCCAGTCCGTAATTACATTTTCTCTACGAAATTGGTATTCGGTATATATGCCTATTTTTTCAGAGAGCTTTACCGTGCCAAAAACATTGAACCATCCAATGGTATTGCTATGACTCATCCTATTGTTTTGTGAAAATGCAATAGGACTAATTAGAATAAATAGAACCAATAAAATACTATTTTTTTTCATAAATGATTTTTTAAATATTAATGCTTACTTTTTCTTAAAGGTGTTCAGCTTATTTCAGGCATTGACAATAACGGTATTTCTAAATCTAAACGAACTTATAAACCTGAATTAATCTGTTATAAAGATTTAGATAACTTTCTTTTTCTAATATTATGCTTCCACACACTGACCATATAGAACATGACAGGTACCATAATGAGGGTAAGAATAGTCGCATATGTTAGTCCAAAAATAATTGTCCAAGCCAAAGGCCCCCAGAAGATGACATTGTCGCCGCCTACATAGATATGCGGATTAAGGTCACTGAGGAAGGTAAAGAAGTTGAAATTGAGTCCAATTGCTAGAGGAATCAATCCCAAAACGGCTGTAGTAGCGGTAAGCAATACCGGCCTTAGACGCGATTTGCCACTTTCTACAATGACGTCGCGGATGTCATCAATCGATAAATCGTCATGTTTTTCTACACCTCGTTCGGCTACTTTTTCGTCTAATAAAAGTACAAAAAAGTCCATGAGCACGATACCATTTTTTACCACCACACCGGCCAGCGATATGATTCCCATCATGGTCATCAGGATAACGAAATTCATATTGGTAAATACATATCCTAGAAATACACCACTGAAACTCAAAAGAATGGTAGCCATAATAATGACTGTTTTAGATGTAGAGTTAAATTGTAGAATAATAATGGTAGCTACACCTATCAACGCATACAATAATGCCAAACCTAAGAAATTTTGGTTTTTGGCTTGTTCTTCTTGCTCGCCGCTAAATCGGTACGATACGCCATTTTCAAATTTATAGCTCTTGAGCTCTTGTTTGATTTGTTGGTTGATTTCATTGGCATTGAATCCGTTCAATACATTGGAATATACAGTCAAAACACGTTTATTATCTCTTCGTTTGATTTGGTTAAATGTTTTGGTGTTTTCCGTGGTCGCTATTGTGGTAATCGGAATTTGCATAATTTGACCATTGTTTTGATTTCTAAACGTCATCGACTGATTGAACAAAACGCTGGCATCCTTGCGCTGGCTATCTTGAAGACGCATATTGATTTCATAATCATCATCGCCTTCTTTGTAGTTGTCAATTTCTTGTCCATAAACGGCTCTTCTCAATGTAAATCCTACCAAAGCAGTTGATGTACTTAAATTTCCGGCTGCTACTCGATCTACATTCACGCGTAATTCGGGTTTGTCTTTATTGACATCAACGCCCAATTGTTCAATCCCTTTTATCTTTTTAGAATTGATAAATTCAATCATTTTTTCGGCTTCTACTAGCATTTGCTCATAATCTTCGCCTTTCAATTCAATACTAATCGCATAGCCCGAAGGTGGTCCATTTTGTTCTTTTTCAATGGTGATTTTCGCACCTGGGATTGGAGATATTACCGCTCTCAAGGTATCCAAAATCTCTTGTGTGTTTATGCCTTTTCGTTCTTTAAATTCGTGGTATAATACGGTTACTTTACCTTTATAAGGCATTTCGGAACTGTTTCCAATATCCATTCGGACATTTCCGCCGCCTTCACCTACTTGCGACGTCACCGATTGTACCAAAAAGTCCATACCTCCAAACGGTTTTGTATAGCGTTTCAATACATCCAAAACTTGTTTTTCTACTTGTTTTACCGCCGCATTGGTTTTGTTAATGTCCGTTCCTTGCGGATACTCTACATACACAATATTCATGTTGGGAATATTATCGGGGAAGAAAAGGACTTTTCTTGGAAATACGCCTACCAATACAAAGGAAAGAATCAACAAAATAATGATGCCAAAAAGCGCATTTCTTGGTTTTTTGTCATGTAGCAAACTACCTAGATATCTTGAATATTTTTCTTCCAATTGAGGGAAGAAGGAATGTTGGAAATTTTGTGTCCAATGAAAAAGAAATTTGTGATAGAACCAAATAAATCCTATTGAAAGTAAGGCTAAATGCCCAATCCCACGTAATACACCACTTCCCATGATGTAGCCCGGAATAGCAAATAATAATCCAATAATTAATAAAATCATGGAATAACGATTCATGTCTTTTCGTTCCATATTTTCATCGCGCAAATCCATAAATCCTGCGGTCATAGATGCATTTATTATCATGGCCACAATCAAAGAGGCGGTCAATACTACGGATAAGGTTGCTGGGAAATAAATCATGAATTTTCCCATAGTGCCCGGCCACAATCCTAATGGGAAAAAGGCTGCCAACGTAGTAGCTGTAGAGCTGATTACAGGCCATGCAATTTCACCAATTCCATATTTTGAAGCATCGATACGATTCATACCTTTTTGCATATTCGCAAATACGTTGTCTACAACCACAATTCCGTCATCTACAAGCATTCCTAGTCCCATTACTAAGGCAAATAATACCATCGTATTCAACGTAACGCCGTACCAAGATAAAAACGCAAAGGCCATCAACATCGAAAGCGGAATAGCCGAACCTACAAAAAGAGAGTTTCGAAGTCCCATCGTAAACATAAGGACAAGCATTACCAATACAATCCCAAAAATAATGTGATTGGAAAGTTCATCTACCGAATGTTCCACACGATGACTTTGATCGCCCGTAAATTCTATGCTTACATCTTTTGGTAAATAATCTTCTTGTGCTTCTTTGATTTTTTCTTTGATTTGTTCAATAGCGGTAATCATATTTTTGCCACTGCGCTTTTTTACGCTAAGCATAACAACTTCTTCGCCTTTTTCTCTCGCAAAGGTAGTACGTTCTTTTTCTTTGAATGAAACGGTAGCAATATCTCTCAATAATACAACACCTCCAAATGCTTTTACAACAATATTATTCAATTCTTCGGGGTTTTTGATTTCTCCTACAATACGTATATTACTTTGATTGCCATCTTGAGTCAAATTTCCACCGCTCAAGGTAATATTCTCGCCCTGAACCGCACGTTGAATATCATCAAATCCTACTTTTGAAGCGGTCATTTTGAAAACATCTATAGCAATTTCTACTTCTTTCTTACCAACTCCCAAAATATCTACTTTTTTCACTTCGGCAATATCTTCAATATCATCTTTGAGATCTTCGCCAAATTGTTTGAGTTGCTGTGCGGGATAGTCGCCTTTTAAATTGATATTCAAGATAGGATTTTCTTCTGCAATATTGATATTAAAAGTTGTGGGACTTACTTTACCTCCATTGTCCAATGTAGGCCAATCGTTGTCTGATTTTGCTAAATCTACCTCATCTTTCACCTTTTGTTTGGCCTGATCTACGGTAAATTCTTCAGTAAATTCCGCAATAATCATTGAGAAATCTTGATACGAACTAGAGGTGATTTTTGTAACTCCACTTAATCCTTTGATTTTCTTTTCCAAAGGTTTCGTTACTAATTTCTCCAAATCCTCGGCACTATTCCCAGGATATACCGAAGTGATATAAATTTTATTTTCAATAATTTCGGGAAAATCTTCCCTTGGCATGGTTACATACGCTATAGAACCTGCTATAACAATAATTGCCGTCATAATATAAACCGTGACCCTATTATTGATGGCCCACGTGGATATTCCAAATTGTTTTTTATGATTCATGATTAGATTTTAGATGTGAGATTTTAGATGTGAGATGTTAGACTTTAGATGTTAGATTGATTTTATAAGCATTTTTTTAAAAGAATATATCATTTTTTGGATTTCTTCAATATCTGTATATATCTCAATGATAGAAGTGGTTCTTATTAAATTTAAACTTTCTAATAGTTTGATTTGAGTATATAGTTCAAAAGAAGAGCCGTTAGCTATACCAAGAAAATGTGCAAATTCTTTTTTTGAATTTCTTCCTGCACCTTCAGCAATGTTTGACGGAATGGAAATAGCACACCTTTTTATTTGGTCTATTAGTCCATATTTTTCATCTTTTGGAATTTCAGGAATAAGTAAATATACTTTTTTAACTAATTCCATTGATTTAATCCAAATTTTTAATTCCTTTAAATTATGCATATTATGTATCTTTAAAATAGCAATTAGAAATCTAAAATCTAATATCTATAATCTATTGTCTATAAATTAAAACCTAACTTTCCTTCCTTCGCTCATATTGTTTGCGCCTTCGATAATTACTTTGTCGTTTGGAGATAATCCCATTAAAACTTCCGTTTGGTTGCCGCTGGATTTTCCTTTTACGATGATCGTTTTCTTGGCTACACCTTCATTTTTATTGATTTTTGAAATGGTGTAAACGTAGAAATTATTTTTAGCATCTTGTTTCACCACTTGTGTAGGCACTATAAACGCATTTGGATTTTTATAGTCCAAAATCTTGATTTTTGCCATTAAATTGGGCTTAATTGTTCCGTCTGTGTTTGGAATATGAATTTCAATATTAAATGTTCTATTGCTCGGATTAATACTGCTTCCTACTTTTACAATTTTGCTTTGTAGTTTTTTGTTCAAGTTTGGAATTTCGATATGTACATCCGAACCTTGTTTTACAGAGCTGATATAATTTTCAGGTACATCTGCCTCAACTTTCATTTGACCCAAACTTACCAATTGAATGATTGGCATTCCGGGCGCAACCACTTGTCCATTTTGAATAATTACTTTGTCAATAGTACCGCTAAAAGGTGCTTTTAATTTGGTACGACCCAATTGTACTTGTATCGCTGCAACTTGTTTTTGAGCGGCTTCCGCATTGGTTTTGGATTGCAAATATTGAATCTCCGAGCCAATATTTTGTTTCCAAAGTGATTCTTGTTTTTTAAATGCCGTTTGGGCCAAGTTTGCTTGTGCTTTTGCTTGTCCTAATTGCTGCGAAATACCACCGTCATTAATTTCACCTATAACTTGTCCTGCTCTTACTTGCTGTCCTTCTCGAACGTAAAGTTTCAAAGTACCTGCAAATTCAGGATACATCATCACATCTTGGTCTGTTTTTACACTACTTTGTAAATCTACAAAATGCTCGAAATTTTGTAGTTGCATGGTTTCTGCAGAAACCAACACCGCTTCCACTTTCATGGGTTCCAATTTGTCAATTTCACCATTGACTTCTTCTAATTTTTCATTCAAAAATGCCAATTCTTTATTGAGCTCTTCTCTTTCTTTTTTTAATTTTGATACCTTGTCGCCACAACTTTGTATGGCAAAAACAGAGCAAATCAAAAGTGTAATTAGTTGAATTTTTCTCATATAGTTATTTTTTAATTTAATTTTATAATTTTATAATTTTCCAAGGGCTTTTGACCATTCTATTCCTTTTGTAGCCACATTTTGAAGTGCCTGAATCACTTTCAATTGCTGTTGAATACGCTCGCTTTGAGCTTGTGCAAATTCAAAACTGCTACCAATTCCTTCCTTATACTTAATTTGTGTTTTATTTTGAATTTTAGAAGAAAGTTTTAGTATATTATTTTGATAATCAAGGTCATTTAAAGCGTTCTGTAAACTAATAACCGATTGAATCGCTTGAATTTTTGACGCTTGTTCGTATTCCGTTAGTTCAAATTTAGCTTTTTTATAAGCCAAATTAGCTTGCCCAACCTGATATTTTTTTGTCAATCCATCAAAAATAGGTACACTCAATTGTATCCCAAAGTTGCCATAGTTAAACCAGTCCCCGCCTTTGAAAAAGTCAAAGCTTTGGCGTTGTGCTTGCCATCCATAGGCCGCACTTCCATATAGTGAAGGTAAATATCCCGCTCTATTTTGTTTCAAATCATAATTTTTGATATTTACATTTTCTTTAAGCATTTTAAGTTCTGGTTTTTGGCTTAAATCAAATGTAGAAGGAATTGTTTTAAATTTTTCAGCATCTTGAACCAAGCTTCCATAGATAGAAATATTGCTGTCCAATGGATACCCAAGATTGAATTTAAAAGCATTAATAGCCAATTCTCGCTGACTTTTTGTATTTATGACCAAATTGTCCAAATTCAACACATTGTATTCAAGGCGTTCTACATCCAATTCTTCTATGAGCCCTTGTTTGTATGTTTTTCGGGTATCGTCTAGTAATTTTTTTAATACCACTTGATTTTCATCTAGCATTTTGATGCTTTCATCCAAAGCCAAGATTTGATAAAAAGATTTTGAAATCAATTCTTTCACACCTTGTTCGCTAATTTTGAGCTGCACATCAGCCAATGATTTGATAGCTTTACGAGCTTGTACGCCCACCAAATATCTTCCATCAAAAATCAATTGTTGAAGCGTGAACCCCACATCGGCATTATTTGAAGTTCCAAATTGAACAGGAACCATTGTCCCAGGTCTTCCAACTATTTCTCCCGGTAATATTGAGGTTGGCAATTGAAAATTGTTTCTATAGCCTATAGACCCATTGATTTTGGGAAATCCCATGGATAAAACCTCATTCGTTTTTTCATAAGTGATAGCTCGGTCTAGCTCTTGTTTTTGATAATTGTAATTGTGCTTGAGCGCATAGGCTATAGATCCATTGAGGTCAAATAATGCCTGTGCGTTTGCTGCCCCGCTTCCAACTAGCCATGCAAAAAACAATACAAAAACTTTGTTTAAATTGATGTTGAATTGCATAATGTTTTAATTTATAATATTATTAATTTCTTTTAATCGTTCTTTTTCCAAATCCACAATTTTCGATAATTCTTCTAGCCCCTTTTTAGTCCCAATTCCTTTGACATGGTATAGAAAATGGCATTGAAACAATTGTACAATCGAATATTGATGCTGCGCTACAAAGTACTCTAAGGTATTGAAAATGTTCTTTGAATAAATTTGCGCTATGTATTCTTTTTGTAAATATTGACAATATAAACCCTCATTTTGACCTCGTTCTAAATTTTTAAATATTACCTGAGGAACATCGTTATAGAGGTGCGCTTCTAGTTTTCGCCAAGTTTTAAAATAATTCTTTTTGAGTTCATCTACAAAATGATTACCCATATTCATACAGTTGGCTGTATTGAATTTGAATATATTGTATAGCTCATCAATAGCATTTTTTGAAGATATAACCAATTTCTCAATTTCAAGTCTTTCCTTTTCTATATGACTTTGTACTAATGTGTCTAGCAGCTCCTCTTTGCTTGTGAAAAATTTATAAAATGTTTTTTTACTAATTCCCAATTCTTTGGCAATATCATCTACGCTGACACTTTTAATTCCTTTTTGGAAAAAAAGTTTCTTTGATATTTCAGAAATTTGATCTACTATTTCCATTTAGTATAGAATTGCATTTAATTAAGAGTGCAAATATATATACTTTTTCACTTTGGAAACTGAAAATGTTTTTAAAGTTTCCATTTTTAACATTTTCTTAATTTATTTTAACAGAAATAAATAAAAAAGATTATTTTTGAATCTTTTAAAAAATGTAGTAATGACAAGGAAAGTGTGGATTTTATTAATTGTAGCATCATTGGGATATTTTGTAGATATCTATGATCTTATTTTGTTTAATATCGTTAAAAAAGATAGTATTTTATCATTAGGATTTGAAGAAGAGGCTATTCGTGATTTAGAAATCGTGCTTTTTAATTATCAAATGTTTGGTATGTTAATTGGAGGTCTTGTTTGGGGGATTTTAGGAGATAGACGTGGTAGAGTCATGGTGCTTTTTGGTTCTATTTTGCTGTATTCTTTAGCCAATATAGCCAATGCTTTTATAGTGGACATAGAACAATATAAAATTTTACGATTATTGGCCGGAATAGGTTTGGCAGGCGAACTTGGTGCGGGAGTTACATTGATTAGCGAAACTATGGAAAAGAATAAGAGAGGTATTGGAACGATGATTATTGTCACTTTTGGTGCAATGGGAGCCGTGTTTGCAGTTATAGTAGGAAATCATGGACATATTTTAAATGATTTGATGGGTTGGCATTTTCTCAATTGGCAAATAGCATATATTATAGGAGGTGTTATGGGGTTTGTTTTGCTTTTTATTCGAACTCAAAATATGGAAAGTGAACTTTTCAAGAAAGCAAAGACAGACGTTGATACTCAAAAAGGCAATTTTTTCCAATTTTTCAAAACACCCGATATGGCCATGACGTATTTGTCTTGTTTTGCTATTGGTGTGCCTATTTGGTATATGGTGGGAATTTTATGTGCTTTGGCAGATAGATTTTCGGAAGCGAATAGTCAAATAAGAGTCGCAATCCCTACGTGTATTATGTGGACTTATATAGGATTATCGGTAGGAGACTTATTGAGTGGATTTTTAAGTCAGTGGGCTCAAAGCCGAAAAAAAGTGATTTATGGGTATTTGGTTGTTTCTGCTATTTGTGGGCTAACATTCTTATTTGCAAAAAATCAATCCGAAAATTTCTATTATACGCTTACCTTTTTGATGGGAGCGAGTACAGGGTATTGGGGGCTTTTTGTGATGAATACAACTGAACAATTTGGGACCAATCTTCGTTCGACTGCCAGTAGCACCATTCCTAATTTTGTAAGGGCAACCATAATTCCTATTTCGCTGTCTTTTAAATATTTGAGCGAAGATATAGGTGTAGTATTGTCGGCTTCATTGGTTGGGACTTTCTGTTTCTTTATCGCATTTGTAGGTAATATCTTAATCAAAGATGGATTTAATAGAAATTTGGATTATCAGCAATAAATTTGAATAATCACTTAATAACCAATCATCTATAATCTCATATCTTTTAATTATTATCTAATCAAATACTGTACCGTATTTGGATTTCGCTGAGAAATAAAAATAGGTTCGTTTTGAGTCAATTTCTTGATGATATCTTCGTTAAAATGGCGAATTGAGAGTAGTTTCAGATTTTTTTCAATGGTAATATCAAATGTAGAGCCTAATGCAGAAATAATAAATTCATTTTTACCAATCTTTTCATCGGTACAAACAATAAATTCAATCGCAGTATTTTGCATTAGATTGATTCGCAAGCTATATTTTCCAAAGGTTTCAATGATTTTTCCTAAATTGGTTTCGTTCAAAAAAGAAAAATCTTTTACCGAAAAAGTGTATAAAACTTGATTTTCTTTTAGTACCACCACAGGGTTGTATTTTTCTATCTCAAAATTCCCTATTTGCGTGCCTTTACAATCTTTGTCTATAAATGAACGTACATTTAAAATACAATTGGCATTTTGGATGGGTTTGATGGTTTTGGGATGAATGATTTGAGCACCGTAGAAAGTCATCTCAATAGCTTCTTTATACGACAATTTATCTATTAAGGTGGCTTCTGGAAATTTTTTAGGATCTGCTGTATAGACTCCTTTTACATCTTTCCATATCGTTAATTCATCCGCTTTGAGTGCATAAGCCAATATCGCTGCCGTATAGTCAGAACCTTCTCTGCCCAGGGTAGTATAGAGCATTTCTACATTGGATCCAATAAATCCTTGTGTAACCATGATTTTTGAAGTAGAAGCATGCAGCACTTCTTGCACAGCGGCTTCGGTTTCTTCCCACAGAATATTGGCGTCGGTATAGTTATTGTCGGTTTTAATGAGGTTACGAGCATTGATAAAGGTCGTATCTAGATGGGTATAGCCTACATAGGCATTTAATAACAAGCTGGATAGTACTTCGCCTTGACTTACAATTTGATCATAGATGAAATTATAGTTGGGCGATTCATTTCTATCTATAAAATCATAGGTTCGTTGCAATACTTTTTCAAATTCTTGAAATAATGCCGCATCTTCTTTCCCTTCGAAAAGTTCTATGGCTAATGTTTTATGCGTATCGATTAAATTCTGCATCAATCGTTTGGCTTCAGTAGCATCCGATAATATTTGCTTGACAATCGTTTCTAAAAAATTGGTTGTTTTACCAATGGCCGAAACTACTACAAATATTCTATCCTCTTTTGAGAATTCTGCAATAATACTAACTACATTTTGGATACTAGTAGCATCTTTTACCGACGCACCCCCAAATTTGAAAATTTTCATTTATTAAAAAAGTTGTTATCTCTCTAGGTCCTTTATTTCTAACTTAGCCAAAGGTTTTTCATGATACTGCTTCATCTTTGTTCGCATTTGAAGGATATCCAATGCTTCGTATATGGCATGTGTCATAGATTGTGGATCAGCTTCGCCTTTATCTACTATATCCAAAGCAACTCCGTGGTCGGGAGAAGTCCTAACTATATTTAGATTAGCGGTGAAATTCACACCTTCCATACCCGCAATATATTTGAAAGGAATCAAGCCTTGATCGTGGTACATGGCCAATACGCCATCAAAATGCTGAAATTTATTACTTGCAAAAAATCCATCTGCTGCAAAAGGACCTTGAACAATAATTTTCAGGTCTTCCGCTTTTTTCAGGGCAGGAATAATAATTTCTTGCTCTTCCGTTCCTATTTTTCCGCCTTCTCCCGAATGAGGATTCAAAGCTAATACCGCAATTTTGGGTCGTTGTATTCCAAAATCAATGCTTAAAGATTCATTGAGTGTTTTTATTTTTTGAAGTAAAACCGCTGCATTTAACTTGCTACTTACTTCTTTTAATGCCAAATGATGCGATGCTAAGGCTACGCGAAGGTAATCACTTGTCATAATCATCATTGGGTCTTTTTCATTCAATTTTTGAGCAATGAATTCCGTATGTCCTGTAAAAGGGGGATTTGTTTTGACAAACTCTTTGTTTACCGGCCCCGTAACGAGTGCATCTATTTTTCCAGCTTGAAAATATTGTAATGCTTCATTGAGAAACCGTACACTCATAGATCCTGAAAAATCAGAAGAAATACCCATGTTTACGGTCAAAGGTTTGTCCGAACATTCTACAAGATTTACCATCTTGGAATGATATTTTTCATCTTTGGCTAATACATGAAAAGGCGTTTTAAGATTAGGGAATTGTTTCTTATAAAACTGCAACACACTCTCACTACCAAAAATTACAACCTGGCATTTGTTGAATATACGCTCATTTGACAATGCTTTTAGGATTATTTGTGGACCAATACCATTGATATCGCCCAACGTAATTCCTATAACAGGTTTTTTCTTTTCTTCCACGGGTTTTTATTATTTTACTTTTGATTTAAAGAAATTATATAACAGTCTTACACCAAATCCAGTTCCTCCTTTGGGGATATAAGAAGATTTTGCGCCTAAAAATGATGGACCAGCTATATCGATATGGATCCAAGGATAAGATACAAAACTTTCCAAGAATTTACCAGCTGTAATACAGCCTCCTTCAGGTCCTCCTACGTTTTTTAAATCGGCAATATCAGACTTTACCTTTTCGCCATATTCATCCCAGAAAGGCATTTCGGCTACTCTTTCATATGCTTGATTTCCAGCGTTTTTCAAAGCTGTTTTTTGTTCTTCACTCGCAGTTCCCATAATGGCTGCTCCTAGACTACCAATAGCTACTACTTGAGCACCCGTTAAAGTAGCCAAGTCCAAGCAAAGCTCAGGCTCATATTGAGCTCCATAGCTCAAAGCATCTCCTAATATCAATCTTCCTTCGGCATCGGTATTCAACACCTCTACCGTTTTGCCATTATGCATCGTGATAATATCACCAGGCGTATAAGCATTTTCACCGGGTCTATTATCTGTAGCTGGTACCAAAGCAACCATATACAAAGGCAAATTATTTTTGGCAATTGCATACATAGCGCCTGCTACTGCAGCACTTCCTGCCATATCGCTCTTCATACTATCCATACTGTTTGCCGTAGGTTTCAATGATAATCCTCCTGTGTCGTATACCAATCCTTTTCCTACCAATAAGAAAGGTTTTGTGTTAACCGCATTTGCTGGTTTATATTCCATAATCGTGAATGTAGGTGGCTCAATACTTCCCATATTCACAGAAAGCAAACCGCCAAAACCTTGTTTTTCCAATTCAGCTTTGTTGAGGACTTTTACATTGAAATTAGCTTGTTTTCCCAATGCTACAAACGCTTCACTTAATTTGGTAGCGGTCAATGTAATAACAGGCTCATTTACTAAATCTCTTGCGATATAATTCGCTTCCAAAACGGTGTTTAGCTCAGCAATAGATTGCTCTGTCACATCGCCACAGTTTAAAAAAACAGTTTCAATCGTTTGAATCGCTTTTTTAGATAAATATTTTTGGAAAGCGTAAGCTCCCATTACCAATCCTTCTGCAAATTCATGTAAAAAACACGTATTCAATTTGTGAGAAACCACTACGGCTGATACATTAAACTTTTTAATTTCGGCTAATAAATTATTCCCCGCTTTTCTAGCAGCTTCGGTATATAAATGGGGTGCTTTGTCACCAGATAAATCAATACTAACAATTACTTTGAGCCCACTAGCTGAAGGAAATGAATGAAAATTTGAGTTGTTTTCATGAGCATTATTGATAGCTTCTATTTGCCAAGACTCAAGACCTAAGTTTGCAGAAGCTTTTCCTTTTTCAATCAAAACGACTTCCGCCTGAATTGAGTCGTTATTGTATTTTTTTACTTTTATTGGTGAGTTAAAGTCCATTTATATAAATTTTTTAGCAGTTAAATTTAGTCAAGAACCGCAAATTTAGAAAAAAAAAATCAGATACAACGCATTTTGGCAAAATATTTTTACTTAACAAAATTTAACAGTATTGATTTTGAAGTCTAAAGTGCAATAAATCAATTGATTAGTCTGACTAAAAATCAAATTTATCAAAAAAAAGGGTTCGTTCATCAAAAAAAAAACGTAGAATTTTAAATTTAACATTTTTTCGATTAACTTTGCTATCCAAATATAACTACAAAAAACAATAAATATTAAACATGAATTTTTTTACTATGAATCCACTTATAATTTGTATCATCATCTCTTTATTTTTTTCTAGTTTTGCCGTAAATGCCCAAGTAGGTGCCTTTAGAGTTAAGACTGGTGGTGCTATCAATATAGGCTATTCCAATTATCGTTTTTTAACTTTTGGACAGGGATTGACCCCCAATCACGATGGCCCATGGGCTATTGAAGAGTTTGACGAAGGGATGAATTTTTGGAGACCTTTTTCTAGTGGTATAGGGAATTCGGGAAATTATCTTTTACATATACACACATTGGGTCATGTGGGTATTGGGCAAAAAGCGAATCCAGGATTTCAAAAAAGTTATGGCTTTTTGGGAGGGAAAAAAACACAAAATTTTAAGCTTCAAGTCAATGGAAATATAGTCGCACACGACTATTTTACGTATAGCGATAGCAATGTAAAAAAAGATATTATGCCCTTGGATGTAAATTATGGTTTAATAGCGATCAATCAGCTCAAACCTGTAAAATACAAATATAAAGACAATTTTATAAGCACAAATGTTGTGGATTCAAAAGATTTGAACAAAAAAATGACTTCAGATCAACAAAAATCGGAGAGTTTTGTTGAAAATACGACTCGATTTGGACTTTTGGCTCAGGAGGTGAAAGCTGTATTGCCGGATATGGTTTCTCAAGTAGGTGATTTTGAAACGATTAATTACGTAAGTTTGGTACCTATATTAGTTAAAGGAATTCAAGAACAAAGCAAATTGATTGAAGATCAAGATAGAAAAATTCAAATATTACGAGAAGAAATTGAAAATCTTAAAGGAAGTAATATTGCAATGGAAATGAATATGACAAAAATCTATCAAATTGCGCCAAATCCATTCAAAGATAAGACTTATATCGCATACATTATTGAAGAAAAATTGAACTTTAATGATGCAAAAATTGAAATTAGAGACATTCAGTCCAAAATTATGGCTTCGTTTGACTTGCCTGCAAAACAACGATACGGCAAAATTGAATTCGCACCCAAATCAATTACTTCAGGTGGCTATATTTGTGTATTGAGAATTGATGGTCAAATTAAAGATAGTAAGGTTTTACTTTTGGAAAATTAGTTTTAAGCATTAAAATTCTTTTTGATTATGAATATACAAAAACACCTTTTATACATTTTGGTATTAATTTCATATAGTAATTCCAATGCAACATCGCCATATTATTGGTATAAAGGCGAGAAAATTGTCTTGGAACAAAAAAGCAACAAGAAATATCTTACATTAAATGGAATTTCTGATTCGGGCCGTCTAAAGGATCTTTTCCCTAGTTTTAAAATATTGGAATTTGGAAAATGCGACCTCAGCAATGGTCTCCATCATGAATATAAGAAACAAATTTTTGTAGAGTATTATGCCATTGTAGCATCCGATTCTTTTGGAAATTTGGATTCAAATGATTATATAAAGTATCACACGCCTTTTTTTGAAATAAACAAAGCCGAGGCTGGGCTTTCACATTTGTTTTATATAAAATTAAAAAAAATAGATGATTTAAATCTTTTGAAAAACAAATGTTTTGAATATAAGGTGGAAATTGTGGGGCAAAATCAGTTCATGCCCGAATGGTATACCCTTCAAGTATCAAAATGGTCCAAAGGCCATGCGCTAGAAATGGCAAATGTATTTTATGAATCTAATTTGTTTGCCGCCGCCGAACCTGATTTTTTGGTAAATGATCAGTTGCATTGTGTCAATGACCCTGTTTTTATAGATCAATGGAATTTGAAAAATACGGGACTCAACGGTTGGACAGCAGGTGTGGACATAAATATATGTCAAGCATGGGGCGAAACTGCGGGCAATGCCAATGTAATTGTAGCAATATTAGATGAGGGCGTAGAGCTAAATCATCCCGAAATTGCTAATTATGCAACTATCAGTTATGATTCGGAAACAAAAACTTCACCAAGTACGGTTTATGGAAGTCATGCTACGGCTGCGGCAGGAGTGGTAGGCGCTAAAAGAAATAATAATAATGGCTTAGCAGGTATTGCCCCAGATTGCAAAATTATGTCGGTAAGTAATAAATTAAGAGGCAATCCGGACTCTAGAAAGGCACGTGCCGATGGTATTAATTGGGCTTGGCAAAATGGTGCAAGTGTTATTAATAACTCATGGAGTTCGAGTGTAAAATATCAAATAATAGACGATGCTATAAATTTGGCATTAAGTAAGGGGCGAAATGGACTAGGAACGATAGTCGTGTTTTCTACTGGAAATGAGGATAATAATGCTATAAGCTATCCTTCCAATGCTATTTCAGACATTATCGCAGTAGGAGCAGCATCGCCATGTGGTCAAAGAAAAAGCAAAACGCCCATCTCATGTGATGGTGCATTGTGGGGCAGTAATTATGGTGAAGGCTTGGATGTAGTAGCTCCAGGTGTCTTGATTCCTACTACCGATAGAGTAGGCGATCCAGGATATTCCAATTCGGACTATATCAATAATTGGTTTGGGACATCCGCTGCAGCGCCGCAAGTGGCGGGAGTAGTCGCACTTATGTTGTCTATAAATCCAGATTTATCGCAAAGAGAAGTCAGTCGAATTATTCATAAAACGGCTAAAAAAATTGGAAACTATGTATATACTTCCGATGCGAATAAGCCAAATGGTTCGTGGAATGAAGAAGTAGGATATGGGATGATAGATGCGTATGAGGCCATTAGACAATCTTATTGTAATTTGACCGAAGTTAATAATCAAGTAGTAGCTACGGACTCGTCATTTTCAAATTGTGTCATTAAATTATCTAATACTAGTATCGAAACGAATAATACCTTTTTTAATTGTGTTAAAGAAGTAGAAATTATCGATAATTTTAACATAAAAGAAGGTTCTTATTTTGAAATAAAAACTCAATAAAATCAAGTGTTTGCAGACTTTTTTTAAAAATTTGTTTTAAACCTCCTTTACTTTTTTTACTTTTTTTATTCAATTCTGAAAAAAAAGTCAGTTATATAAATTTCATATATTACTTTTGTGGGTCAAAATCCACGTTTAAATATCAATTAAATGAAACTTTTTAATTTCCTTACGCAAGAAATAGCTATAGACTTAGGAACTGCTAATACTATCATCATGCACAATGACAAAGTGGTAGTAGATCAGCCTTCTATGGTAGCTATTGATAAAATCACCGACAAAGTAATTGCAATTGGAGAGAAAGCGCAGCAGATGCAAGGAAAAGAACATAAAAATCTTGAAGTCGTTAAGCCTCTAAAAGATGGTGTAATTGCCAATTTTAATGCCGCAGAAAATATGATTCGAGGTATGATAGGTTTAATTAATAAGTCCAATAAATTCTTATTTCCACCAACTTTTAAAATGGTAATTTGTATTCCATCTGGAATTACAGAAGTAGAGCTAAGAGCTGTTGTAGATAGTGCCGAGAGAGCTGGAGGAAAAGAAGTGAAGTTGATTTATGAGCCTATGGCTGCTGCTATAGGAATTGGAATAGATGTGAAAGAGCCAGAAGGCAACATGATTGTAGATATTGGAGGAGGTACAACGGAAATTGCGGTCATAGCATTGTCGGGAATTGTGAGCGATCAATCAATTCGTCTTGCAGGTGATCAATTGACAAAAGATATTATGGATTATATGAAAACCCAGCATAATCTTAATATAGGCGAGCCAACGGCAGAGCTTGTAAAGAAAAATGTAGGTTCGGCATTGACACATTTGGACAATCCACCGCCAGATTACCCAGTTCAAGGAAGAGATAACGTAATGGGTATTCCAAAACAAATCGTTATTTCTTATCACGAAATAGCGGATGCTATTGACAAATCTATCCAAAAAATAGAAGAATCCATCCTTAGAGCTTTGGAAAACACTCCGCCTGAATTGGCTGCAGATATCTTCAGAACAGGGATTTATCTTACTGGAGGCGGCGCATTATTGAGAGGATTGGATAAACGTATCAGTGATAAAACCAAGCTTAAAGTTCACGTAGCAGACGATCCATTATTGGCTGTAGCTAGAGGAACCAATATTGCATTGAAAAATATGGAAAATTTTGCAGCTGTATTAAAATAGTGTTTTGAATTAATTTATGGGCAATATAATTAAAATATTACTTAGAATATTTCCATTTTTATTTTTTATTTTCTTGGAAATTATTGCCTTATATATTCTTTTCAAAAACAATGAATATTATAATGCAGGATTTGTTAATCGATCCAACTATATAGTAGGTAATTTGTATGATAATATTGCCAATACAAAAAATTATTTTGGACTTAGAAATGTAAATGATAGTTTAGCTTCAGAAAACGCTAAATTGCTTCAAGAATTATTCAATAATTCTCGTTCAAATCCTTTCATTCAGGACTCACTTTCAAGAATTTCTATTAATAATTCGTATAATTTAATGGAAGCAAAAGTGGTGAGCAATACCATTTCCAATTCAAGAAATTATCTCATTATTAATAAAGGAAGTCTTCAGGGAATAGAAATGGATATGGGCGTAATAGGTCCCAATGGTCCTGTGGGTGTGGTGATACAAGTGTCTAAAAATTATGCTTGTATTATGTCTTTCTTGAATAAAGATGCCAATATTAGTGCAAGAGTCAAAAGTTCTAGACAAATAGGTGTCTTGAAATGGCAAGGGCCTGACATTAGACTAGCTTCCTTGGAGGATATCCCCAAACATGTAAAGCTGAAAAAAGGTGAAATTATTGAAACAAGTGGATTTTCTACTTTTTATCCCGAGGGTATCGTTATTGGAAAAGTATTGAATCAAATAGAGGACAATGAGAGTAATTTTGCGGAAATCAATATTTTATTAAATACGGATTTTTCTAAATTGGAGTATGTTTATGTGATTAAAAATAATCAGTACAAAGAGTTGAAACAGATGGAGCGCGTCATAGATACCGCCATGCAAACCACCAAACAAGAGTAATGAAAAATAAGATTTCGAATATTATATTCACTGCGTTTTTTTTATTTTTTACACAAATATTATTTGTGAATAATATCAATTTTTTTGGACTTTTTAATCCTAAACTATTTCCAATTTTCATCATTTTATATCCGAGATCTATTTCTAATATTTATTTGTTAATTATAGCTTTTATATATGCTTTTATAATAGACGCTTTTAGTTTTACTCTAGGAGTTGGCATTTTTGCTACGGTGCTTATTGCTTTTCTCAAACCTTATGTTTTGAAAATTATGCACAATAGAATGGATGAAGATGCTACGCTTTCCATTACGTTACAAGGCAAAAATTTTATTGCTCGATATTTGTTTATCACCTTATTTATCTTTCACTTAGTCTATTTTTTTACGGAAATTGGACAATTTTACAATATTTTTTATATAATCATTAAAGCGCTATTTAGCACCATTCTTGCGCTTTCTCTTTATTTTATCTTTGTATTCATGTTTGTATCACAAAGTCAGCGAAGAGAAGTGAAACTATAATATCAAAGAACCAAAATTAAATATGCAATCAGATACTTTTAATAGCGAAAAATATTTAGACATGGAACTCCTGCGTTTTACTACTGCAGGAAGTGTAGATGATGGAAAAAGTACATTGATAGGTCGACTATTGTATGATTCTAAAGCGCTTTTTCAAGATCAGATAGACGCCATTAAAAAAACGAGCGAACGAAAAGGTGAAGATACTTTAAATTTGGCTTATTTTACCGATGGACTCAAAGCAGAGCTAGAACAAGGTATTACAATAGATGTGGCGTATCGATATTTTGCTACACCCAAAAGAAAGTTTATAATAGCGGACACCCCAGGACATATTCAATATACAAGAAATATGGTTACGGGAGCATCTACCGCCAATCTAGCTATTATTCTTATCGATGCTCGTAAAGGTATTGTAGAACAAACAAAAAGACATTCTTTAATTGCTTCCTTGCTCGGTATTCCACATTTAGCTATTTGTATCAATAAAATGGACTTGGTAGATTATAGGGAAGACGTCTTTGATCAAATCAAAAAAGAATTCAAAGAATTTGCATCTAAATTAGATATAAAAGATTTTCATTTCATTCCTATCTCGGCTCTTAAAGGCGATAATATTGTGAATAAATCTGAAAATATGTATTGGTATGAAGGTACTACACTCATGTATTTGCTTGAAAATATTCATATTGCTAATGACTATAATTTTATCGATGCTCGATTTTCGGTGCAGCATGTAATTCGTCCCCAAAATGACACTTTTCACGATTATAGAGCTTATTCGGGACGTATGCAGGGAGGCATTTTGAGAAAAGGAGATAAAATAACGGTATTGCCTTCGGGGTTTACTAGTAAAATAAAGGATATTCACTTTGGTGAAAAAGAATTGGCCGAAGCCTTTGTACCTATGAGTTGTAGTATTTTGTTGGAAGATGATATCGATGTATCGCGTGGGGATATGATTGTGCGAGAAAACAATGTTCCCAAACATGCGCAAGATATAGATGCTATGATTTGTTGGATGGGGGATAAGCCTATTGCATTGGGACAAAAATTTGTATTGAAGCATAATACTAATGAGGTACGTGCAATAGTAAAAGAAGTGAAGTATAAAATGGATATAAATAATCTCAGTAGAATTCAAGATCAAACCGAACTTAAAATGAATGAAATTGGAAGGGTTTTGCTAAGAACGACCAAGCCACTTTATTTTGACAGTTATACAAAAAATAGAAATACAGGTAGTTTTATCCTTATCGATGAAGCTACAAATGTAACGGTAGGAGCGGGCATGATAAATGACAATAATCTGTAAAAGATGAAAAAAGATAAAATTATTATTGTTTTGTTGTGTCTTATTGCAAATTTTGCAATAGCGCAATCCAAGATTGTTAAAAAAATTAATCTGGAAACGATTGAGAAAAAACGATTTGACTACATGGTCAAAGGGGATATCAAAAAATTATCTATTTTTCTAGATAGTTCTTTATTTTATATACATTCTAATGGAGAAGTCCATAATTATAGCACTTTTCTTCAAAGTATTGAATCCAAAAATATCGAATATACTTATTATGAATTTAAAAATAGTAGTTATAAATTGTTTGGGAAAATAGCTGTAGGTACGGGAGATTTATTGGTAAAAGGAATGTATAAAGGCACTCCGTTTGAAGTAGAAATTCGTTTTACAAGTATCAATAAAAAGAAAAAACACAGTTGGAAATTAATTCACTGGCAGTCTACCAAAATTAATCCTTGATAGTACATTTAGGACAAATACCCATTACATTAAAATTAATTTTTTCTACATGATATTTCTCGGGTAATTCGAAATGAAGTGGACTGTTCTCTATACAACTGACTTCAAAACATTGAGTGCAATTAAAATGTATATGATTGTGATTGTGAACAGACTTGGTAGATTTACAATCTTTACACAGAGCATATTTTGCTATGCCTTCTCCATCAATGATTTTATGTAAAATACCTTTTGATTCAAAACGATCTAGTATTCTATATATCGTAACTCTATTAATACTTCCATCCATCATTTTTTGTATTTCTGCATGCGATAGTGCCACACCCGCTTTTGTCAAATGTTCTAAAACTAATTCTTGATATATTGTATTTCTATATTTAGTCATGATTTTTAATTATAATGCAACAATGTTGCATTTAAAAAAATTTTTTATATCTTTGCACAAAATTAACTTTTTAAAATTTAAAAAAATGATAAAAATTACATCTATACTTCTTGTCTTTATTTTGATACTCATGTCATGTAAAAAAGATCATGTGCATGCTCACGACCATGAAACGATTACTGTTTTTAAATACAGCCTTACAGCCCCCGATGGATCTGTAGCGGAATTCAAATTTGAAGACTATGATGGCGATGGGGGTAATCCAGGACGAACTTCGGTATCTAACATAAAGTCCAATACATTATATTCAGGACGTGTCTCAGTTTTTGTAGGCGATTCATTACATCAAGAAAATATTACATCAGAAATTCAATCAGAAGGCGTTGATCATGAGTTTTTTTATAGTTTTACGGGAACGAGTGCTCCTTCTATCATTAAAACAGATGTGGATGTAAATAATAATCCATTGGGAATCAATACATCGTTAAATACTGCAAGTTCAGGAACATTTCCGTTAACGATTATTTTGAGACACAAACCTACAAAACCCAATACAAGTCTTCAAACTGCAGGTGGCGATACGGATGTTGAAGTTAATTTTAATGTGGTGGTGCAATAAAACTTTTGAAGATTTATATAGATTTCATCTATAGATGCTATAGAAATAATATATGAAATCTAAATAAAAATTCATGTACTTTTGTGACATATTAACTAAATATTATACAATATGAGACATTTAATTTTATCCTCAGCTTTGCTATTTTCTACAATAGGAATAGCACAAGAAAAAAAAGCCGAATGCCCAATGGGACATGGTAAAACTACCAAAACAGAAACTACAGAAAAAAGAGAAACCGCTATGAAAGGACCTTCTAACAAAGATTGGTGGCCTAATAAATTGAATTTAGAGGTTTTGAAACAACATTCTGAAAAGTCCAATCCGATGGGGCAAAATTTTGATTATATCAAAGAATTTAAAACTTTGGATTATTTTGCATTGAAAAAAGATATTCAGCAAGTTTTGACTCAATCTCAAGATTGGTGGCCTGCTGATTTTGGCAATTACGGCCCATTATTTATTCGTATGGCATGGCATAGTGCAGGTACATACCGTTCGGGCGATGGGCGTGGTGGTTCTAGAGCAGGACAGCAACGTTTTGCACCACTCAATAGCTGGCCCGATAATATTAATTTGGACAAAGCCAGAAGACTATTGTGGCCTATAAAACAAAAGTATGGCTCAAAAATTTCATGGGCCGATTTGATGATTTTGACAGGAAATGTAGCTTTAGAATCTATGGGTTTTCCAACGTATGGATTTGCTGGAGGAAGAACCGATGTATGGGAGCCAGAAAATGATGTGTATTGGGGTTCTGAAAAAAAATGGCTAGATAACGCAAGAAGTGAAAATGGAAAATTGGAAAACCCATTGGCCGCTACACAAATGGGATTAATCTATGTGAATCCCGAAGGCCCAGCTGGCAACCCAGATCCATTAGCCGCTGCAAAAGAGATTCGAGAAACTTTTAAAAGAATGGGGATGAACGATGAAGAAACTACAGCATTAAATGCAGGAGGACATACTTTTGGAAAAACACACGGTAAAGGTTCTGCTTCTCATGTGAAAGAAGATCCCGAATCTGCGGGTATAGAAGAACAAGGCTTGGGATGGAAAAGCAACTATAAATCAGGAAAAGGAACTGATGCTATTTCCTCTGGTTTAGAAGTAACATGGACAGCAAAACCTGCACAATGGAATTATGGATTCTTCAAAATTTTATTTGATAATGAATGGGAATTAACTAAAAGTCCAGCAGGTGCTCATCAGTGGGTAGCTAAAAATGGAAAAGAAATCATCCCCGATGCCTTTGATCCTAATAAAAAACAATTACCAACAATGCTTACTACCGATTTGTCTTTTAGATTTGATCCTCAATATGCAAAAATTGCAAAAAGATTTTATGACAACCCAAAAGAATTTGAAGTAGCATTTGCAAAAGCTTGGTTCAAATTGACGCATCGCGATATGGGGCCAAAAACTACGTATGTAGGTCCCGAAGCACCAAAAACAGACTTGATTTGGCAAGATCCAATTCCTGCTTTTTCGGGAAAAATGTTAGAAGAAAAAGATATTAATGTATTGAAAAGCAAAGTGTTGAATTCAGGTTTGTCATTGAGCGAAATGGTAACAACTGCTTGGGCTTCAGCATCTACTTATAGAAATTCTGATAGAAGAGGAGGCGCTAATGGTGCTAGAATTCGTTTATTGCCTCAGCGTAATTGGGAGTCAAACAATCCAAAACAATTAGAGAAAGTATTGAAATCATTGGAGAAAATTCAAATGGAATTCAATAAAACTTCAGATAAAAAAGTGTCTATGGCCGATTTGATTGTATTGGCTGGTTCGGCTGCGGTAGAAAAAGCGGCACAAAATGCAGGTTTTAATTCAAAAGTACCTTTTACTGCTGGAAGAATGGATGCTTCACAAGAGCAAACAGATGTGGAGTCGTTCAATTTATTGGAGCCTATGGCTGATGGATTTAGAAATTACTTAAAAACGAAATACACGCTTTCAACGGAGCAATTATTGGTAGACAAGGCACAGTTATTGACGCTTTCTGCTCCTGAAATGACTGTTTTGATTGGTGGAATGCGCGCTTTGAATGCAAATTATGATTTGTCGAACAAAGGTGTTTTTTCTGATAAAAAAGATCAATTGACACATGATTATTTTGTAAATCTATTGTCTATGGACACAGAATGGAAAGCCAAAGATGCAGATCAAGAGTTGTTTATCGGAAAAGATAGAGCTACCGGAAAAGATAAATGGACTGCTACTCGTGCAGATCTTATTTTTGGTTCAAACTCTGAATTGAGAGCGTTAGCGGAAGTTTATGCTAGTAATGACGCAAAAGAAAAATTTGTCAATGATTTTATTGCAGCTTGGACTAAAGTTATGAATTTAGATCGTTTCGATTTGAAAAAATAATATCATTTCATTTTTTTAAATTTGTTTTAAAGTTAGAGAGAAACTTCGGTTTCTCTCTTTTTATTAGACATGAAAAAAGACACTCTTTTGAGTGTCTTTTTGTATTTATATAAATAAAATGCAATTTTCTACATACTTGAAATTGCGGTTTTGATACTATTGAGATCCGAAGAAGAAGGATTCATAGATGTATTGAAATTAGATGTAATAGTAGTCGATTTAATTTCATAATAATATTGTGTACCTTTTTTTGCTACCAATACTATTTTTACATTCATTCCGATAGGCACGGCGTAGCCTCCGTCCAAGATGAAACTATTGTTTGTTTTGTCAAATTTATAAACTCTAGCTACCGAATTGATTGCTGTAAAATATACAAAAACCGCAGTATTAGAATCTACAAAAGTTGCTGGTACCGTTATTTTTACATCCGTTTTTGGATTTTGGTCATAGAATTTATCACAATTGATATAACTGAAACTATCAATTTTAAAATTGTAATATCCTCCAGATCTAGCCGAATCTTGCACTACATTTACCGTAGTGGTATCTTGATTCCAGTTAACAGAAGTATCACCTACTAAAGAATCATTTGCCTTTACCGTACCATAAAATAAGTTCATGGCATCACCTGTCTTAGTAGGGATTTCAACGGTTGGTTTTGAAGCTGCATTTACTAGTAGTTCTTCGTTCCCCAAGTATGCTTTTAGCAATATTTGACCACCTGATTTTAATAGTTGCCCATTTGAAGTCGTTGTTTTATTTGCTAGAATCATTTCTGGGGCAGTCAGCATTTCTTGAAGTATGATGGTTACTGTTCCTGAATTTAAAATTTGTCCATTAGATCTTTTAAAAGAATTAGCATTGAAACGTACAATGGTACCCTTTGCGCCTTGTATTTGTTGAACTTGACCGGCAGTGATGTTAAAACTCTGTCTTGTTGGTGCCACTTGACTAAAGAATGAGTTCATGTCAAATTGTTTTTTGTTTGATGTGGTTGAAGTAATTTCATCTTTTTCACAACTTACAATCATCCATATCAAGGATAAACTTACCAAACTTTTAATAATTTTTTTCATAACGTATATTTTTTTAAGTGATTAATAACTGCAAAATTAGGGTAAAATAAATATGAAAATCAAAGAAAAAAAGCGGTTTGTTAGATGAAATTTTTAAAGACAAAATTAAATTTATATTTATTGTGCAATTTTTAAGGCTTATTCTACGTTCTTTCAAATACAAAAAACATGTATATATGAAAAAGAACGTTTTATGGATAATTAGTGCTTTGTTTCTCTTTGTTTCATGCCAAAAAGAAAAGTTTCTAGAGAATAGAATTTTTCAAGATGGGAAATGTGAAGTTAAAATTACTGCCGAAAAAAAGTCCAAATTTAGTGGATGGGAAGTAGCCGTGTATGTAAAAGCGCACGGATTTGAAGACGGCAGCCTGCATTTTGAAATCTACAACGAAAAACTCAAAGACAATATCACCTATAATTGGACTTCGCCCAACGAAGCCATTATTTCGTTCAATCAAACCGATGGCGTGCCTCGAAAATTTTTGCTAAAATCCTCCTCACAAGAGTTGTATTTGGGAGAATTGAAATAATTTTTCCTAATAAAACGGCTCAAAAATCAATCGGAAAGCTACATTTTTGCTAAAAGAAGGCTCTTGATAAGCTCCAATACGATAATAACTCCCTA
>Ga0208597_1000115_pt1 | contig 29545 bp, 22 predicted proteins | sample LakMenEpi05May12_FD_150673 | JGI IMG/M metagenome (GOLD analysis project Ga0208597, IMG submission 150673) | Freshwater microbial communities from Lake Mendota, WI - 05MAY2012 deep hole epilimnion (SPAdes) | ecosystem: Environmental > Aquatic > Freshwater > Lake > Epilimnion/Euphotic zone ...
CACCATGAAACTCTCCACGTTCAACCGAATTTATTTTCTCTGTGCCTGCTCCTTGGCCATGATCACTTCTCCTCTCGCGCATGCGCAAGGTGAAAGTCTAGATGTACTAGTGACAAATTCGCTCCAGCGTATGAATGAGAATAAGTGGGCGGAGGCTCTTACGATGCTTGATAGGGCCACGGGCATGCCGAACCTGAAGACACTTTATGGATCTAAAATTGGCATTTTGTTCTATCGCAAAGGCATTTGCCAAAGTCGTCTGAACCAGTTTGATGAAGCGATGAAGTCCTTCGAGACCTGCTATCGTGATTACCCGCCCGATAAGGACGGAGCAGGCAATCTTTATCACAAAATATCCCTTCTGAAATGGGGGGATGCCGCACTTGGTGCTGAGCAGTATGACCTGGCCATCCGCCAATATAAAAAATTCCTTGAAGAGCGTAGCAAAGAGCGTGGTAAGGACAAGTATGCGCCTGGTTCCCTGCATATCAATTTTTCGATCTGCTACTTCAAGCTCGGCAAACTTCCCGAGGGTATGGAAAATCTGGAGATTGCGATTCGCAATAAAGATACCTTTCCCACACCTGATGCCGCCATCGTAGCTGGTTTTCAAGCATTTGTATCTTCCGTCATTGAAAAAGGTCAAGAGCAAGCTTTGATCGACTTTATTGCTAAAAATCGCGCAGACATTGTGATCGAGCCTTTTGAAATGCAGGAATATAATCGCCTGTTTCTCAAGTTAGCGCACGATGCTTACACGGCGAATATGGACCGCGCCGCAATTACTCTCTATCAAATGGTTTCCGCGACCGAAGTGACTCTTGACGATGTAAAAGTGCGCATGGCAAATATGGGCTCGCGTGCTGGCGTGATGGATGGCACACGCACAATCACCGGAAGTCGTCTCAAGGCCACACTTGAAGCCACGCAGAAATCAGTGACGGAAAACAAACAGACAGAAACAACGCAGTTGTTGGCTCTCGGTTTCATTCACGAAGTTAATGGCAACGCTCGTGGTGCATTTGCTTCTTATGAGGCGCTCGAACTGTATTATCCAAAGCACCCGAAACGCGAAAACAATTTGTATCATCTTGTTCGCACAAGCTCGATCATCGGCGAGGTGTTGACCACAGAAAAATATGGTCAGGTCTTTTTGAAAGCCTTTCCAAGCTCCGAGCACGTTCCCGCAGTGCGTCGCATGATGCTTACTTCGCTTTTCGCGGAGGGCGAATACAAGAAGTGCATCGAAGTTGCGACGGTGATTATTGACAAATTGGACAAAGGTAGCGAGCAGCACGATATCTGCCTCCATGTTCTCGGTGGCTCCTATTACTTCGAAGGTGAGTATGAAAAAGCACAGCCACTTCTCGATCAACATGCAACTGAGTATCCTAAGTCGAAATCGCGCCAAGCTGCACTGTTCTTTCAAGGTTCCAATCTTGCGAAATTACAAATTTTGGATAAAGCATCTCAATTGTTGGATTCTTTCCTGAAAGAGTATCCAGATGCCAGCCAAAATCCTTATCTACCATTCGCGCTGTATGATCGCTCGAATTGTCATTACGGATTGAGCGAATATGAGCCAGCTCTGGAAAAGCTCAATCGCTTAGAAACTGATTTTCCTCAAACCGAGGTTTTGGACTTGGCTTTCAATCTCAAAGGCAATGTTCATTTGGCAGAAGGTCGCAAGAAAGAAGCTGAGGAATATTACATCAAAGGATATGAACTTGCAGAGCGTCGTGGTGCGAAAATGGTAGCTGGCGAATCTGTCTATTTATTGATCAGTTTGCTTGGTGAAAAGAGCAACCCGAAAGAAGAAAATACACGAATCAAAGATGCGGCTCCTTGGATTGACAAATTCTGGAAAGATTATGCGGATGGTTCACCTTACCGCACGCAAGCAGCTGTTGCTGGCATCTATTCCATGGATGCTGTCGGTCGCGGTGATGAAGGCTTGGAGCGTCTTCGCGATGTGATCGCGGAAATGGCAACCGACCCTTCTTCCTACGGTCTTGAAGAGGCTATTGGATCATACACCGAATTTTATCTGAGTAAGCATAGCGCTGATGAGCTTAAGGAGCACTACTACAACTTCCCGAAAGTTCGTGCAAAGGATACAGTTGCTCGTGCGCTTCTGCGCATGGCGGTGATTGGCGTGTTTGAGGAGGTTGCCAGAAAAACAAAAGAAGATGGTGAGCGAGTCAAAGCCGAGGCAATGATCAAGGTTCTGTTTACTGAACTGAAATCGGAGTTCACGCCGAAAGAGCTGACTTCCTTCATTCTGGTTCGTGTTGGTGATTTCATTCGCGAAAAAACCAGCGCTCCCCGCGAAGCTCTCGATTATTATACGGAAGCTCTCGGCCGCAAAGATGGTGGTTACAAGTTTGAAGCAATGTTTGGACGCGCCGATATTTTGGGTCGTGGTAAAGTCGCTGCAGATCTTGACGTTGCAATCAAGGACTTGACCGAGATTTTCGAGAACTCTGACAAGAAAGTGCAGAAAGAGAAAGCTCTTTATCGCAAGGTCGAGCTCTTGGCTGCGAAGGAAGACTGGGCGAAGACGAATGAGTTTGCGAAGATTTACTTAGATCGTAAGACGAATAATTTCTCCATATTTACCGCACCCGTGAGCATGTTGCTTGCGATGTCATACGAGAAGCAAAATCAAATCAACGATGCGATCTTTAGCTATTCCTCCATTTGCTTTGGTAACCAACGTGGTGCGATCGCTTATTCCGCTCCTGCTTGCAAACGCTGGATGGAATTGCTCTGGGCTCGCAATGCTGCTGGCATCGAAGGCAAGCCAGGTGATCAACAAGGTGCTTACAACGGTGGTTTCAACTATGTCGATTCGACTCGTCGTATTTTCGAGAAGATGACTCAAGCGGAAAAAGATGCTTGGTCAGAGGTCGAAGAGCTTGTCAAAGAATACGAAGCGATGCCCGGCATTAAGTCGGTCGCACAACAGAAAAAAGAAGCTGAAGAAGCCCGCTAACCCTAACGAATTTCAACGTATTATCGATTATGAAAACACTTTTTTCCGCAACCACTCTCGTTGCCTTATTCGCAATTCCTGCGATGGCTCAGGATGCCGCAGCACCAGCCGCGCCAGCCGCCGCCGCAGCGACTCAGGCTCCGGCTTACATCATTTACGATGATGGTAACAAAGATGATGCCTTCATCGTGGCCGCCACCAAAACGCAGATTCGTTACAAAACGACTCCGCAGGCGGTTGACACGGAGGATATGAACATCTCGGAGTGCCAAGCAATTTATTTGCTGGAGCCGCCGATCTATCGTCAAGCCATGGAAGAATACCAAGGCCGCAAGTATGCAGAGGCGAAAGAAAACTTTGCGAAGTGCAAGGTGATGTTTAAGCCTACGTCAGCTCTCGATAACAATTACTCTACACTCGGTGCCTTTTATGAGCTTGAGTGCTTACGCCGTCTCGGTGATCTCGAAGGCTTGTCCAAGGCTCTGGAAGGTTTCCGCAAAGATGGCTTGATGCGCGATCATCATTTGCGTCAATTGGAGCTGTATGTTTTTTGGGATGCCGTTCGCACGAAGTCTTGGGACCGCGTGATTGCTCTGGGTAATGACCGCATGCAGGAGAAACTTCCTTCGTATCAACGGGCACAAGTGGCTTATTGCATGGGCTTGGCTTACGAGGCACTCAAGCAGGAAAGTAAGGCTCTGAATTCGTTCAATGCGGCTTTAGTCGCTGACGCGGGTGCCACCGAGGAAATTGCCGATCAAGCTGCTCAAGGCATCATGCGCATTCATCTTGCCAATGAAGATGTGAAGTTGGCGATGAGACTTTGGGGCACTAAGGATGAAAATAAATTCTCTACGGGTTACCTCAACTTACAGGAAGCCGGCGCGATTGCTGCTTTGTATGAATTGACTTTGGGTAACGGCAAGAAACTTCCATCTTCTCAAGCGGTTCTGCTGAAATACAAGCCAGCTATCAACAAGCCTGAGGCATCCAAAGAAGCAGCCAAGCCTGCGGCACCTGAGAAAAAGTAAGTTTCCTTCAGTCACCTGTAGCAGTGAGCGGCAGGTGCTAGATATCTATGAATGCGATTGAGTTAGCACGGCAGGTGATTCTGATGGAAGCGGATTGCCTGACTGCGCTGTCCAATCGTCTCGATGATTCGTTCACCCGCGCAGTAGAATTGCTGCAAAAAACTCTTGAGCAGCGTGGGAAAATCGTTGTCGTTGGAGTCGGCAAATCCGGGAACATCGGTCACAAAATCGCGGCGACTCTGAATTCGACAGGCGCGACGACCGTAGTGCTGAATTCCCAAAATGCATTACACGGCGATCTTGGTCTCGTATCCGACGGCGATGCGGTAATTGCGATGTCCTACTCGGGCGAAACGGCGGAGCTGCTGCATTTGCTGCCGTTTTTGAAGCGTCCGGCTTCGTGCTTGATTGCGATGACGGGTAAGGTCCAGTCCACTTTGGCTGAGCATGCGGACTTGGTGCTGGATACTTCAGTCGAGCGTGAAGCTTGTCCACTCAATCTAGCGCCTACTTCATCATCGACGGCGATGTTGGTAATGGGGGACGCGCTAGCAATGGCTCTGCTGGATGCACGAGGTTTCACGGAAAAAGATTTCGCACGCTATCATCCAGGAGGTTCGCTTGGTCGTGCCTTATTGACCAAAGTTTCTGACATCATGCGCACGGGTGATTCACTGGCATCAGTTCATGAATCTGCCACGGTAAATGATGCCTTGGTGGCGATGACTCGAGCACGTTCGGGCGCATGCGTGATTGCGACATCAGAGGGCAAGTTGGCCGGTGTATTCACGCACGGTGATTTTGTAAGGTCGTTCCAAAAAAATCCACAGCTCGGAGCGCATGCGGTGGCGGACTACATGACTCGCCAACCCATTACGGTGCAGGCCTCATCTCTAGCGGTACAAGCAGTAAATACCATTGGTTCGCATCGCATTGATGATGTGGTTGTGCTCGATGACGAGTTGCGTCCCGTTGGGCTTGTCGATACGCAAGACCTCGCGCGCTTGCGCATCATGTGAGATGAATGAAGAAAACCAAGCTGCTGCCATGCCGCCGCTTTCCTACGGTGACTGGATGCGTTTTGGGTTCGGAATTTTCATCGTATCAGCTGTTTCAGGTTCGCTAGGCGCGTTATTTCTCGTCAGTCTTGATTTGGTGACGCACTTTCATGCTGTCCATCCATTGATGTTGTTAGGTCTGCCGGTGGCAGGTATGTTTTTAGCATGGATGTATCAGCGCTTGGGCGGCAATGCGGTTCAGGGCACACATTTGTTAGTAGAGGAAATCCATGAACTACGCGGTAATGTGCCTTTGCGTTTGGTTCCCATGGTTTTGTTCTCCACCCTGATTACCCATGCGTTTGGTGGATCTGCGGGCCGTGAGGGTACTGCTGTTCAGATGGGGGGCGGCATCGCTGCTACGGTGAGTAGAATTTTTTCGTTAGGAAAAAATCAACAGCGCTTGTTATTGATGACAGGCATTGCTGCGGGTTTTGGTGCTGTTTTTGGCACGCCTTGGGCTGGAGCGATTTTTGCGGTGGAGCTGCCCGTGCGCGGTCGTTGGCATTGGCGCTTGTTGCCTGCGGCCATTGTTGCATCGTGGTTGGGACATGCGACTTGCCTCGCGTGGGGCGTGCATCACACGGATTATCGGGGCTGTGGTCTCACTCTTGACGGACTTGCTATGCCATCGCTTACGCTAGGAATCGCAGTAGTTACGGCAGCACTGTGTTTCGGTCTCACGGCGAGATTGTTTGTGGGTGCTTCTGATCTCGCTTCGCGTGGATTTGCTCTTGCGTGGGTGAGCCCCGTATGGCGTGCATTTTGGGGAGGTTTATTGGTGATTCTGCTCGTGATGCTCTGCGGATCAGCTGATTACTTGGGGCTCGGTGTCACGGCGATGCGCGATGGTGGGGTGTCGATATTGTCCAGCTTCGAGCCAGGAGGCGCTGATGACTGGAGCTGGGCGTGGAAGCTGCTTTTCACCGTGATCACTTTGTCGAGTGGATTCAAGGGTGGCGAGGTGACTCCGCTTTTTTTCATCGGTGCTGCGCTCGGAAATGTGTTAGGCTCACGAATGGGGATGCCCGTGGAGCTGTTTGCGGGATTGGGGCTGATAGCGGTGTTTGCGGGGGCTGCCAAAACGCCGTTGAGCTGCACGATTTTGGGCATGGAGATCTTTGGCCTGCACAATACAATATGGTTTGCACTTGCCTGTTTGATCGCCTACTTGGTGAGCGGAAAAGAGGGGATTTACCGATATCAAAAATGATTTCTAAGTCTGTCTCATGGCAATTCGTTGTTAGAGAAGTGAAACAAATCATGTTTTGCTCTAACCAAAAATACCACCGTCATGGCTTGTCACAAATCCTATGCAGTTGCGCAAGACACAGAACCTGCGCTTGATATCTCCTCATTGATCGATGTCTGCTTCCTCCTGCTCATTTATTTCCTCGTCGTCACTACGATTCAGAAAAGAGAAATGGATGTGCCGATGCTGCTTCCTGGAGATCGTGTAGTAAATTCAGATTCAGATTCGATCGAGCCGCTATTCATAACAGTCGATGAGCATGGGGCCATCAGCACGGGATCAGGGCCGAGCATGATGTTGCTCGATACGGATGTAAGTTCGCGCGATCTACCTTTGCTCACCCAGCAACTTGTCCTATTGCGCGCTACCAGCAAAACTCCTCTGGTTCAAATCAACATTCATGAGATGACCGCGCAGCAACGCGTGCTCGATGTCCTCAATGCTCTCGTAGGTGTGGGCATTCATCATGTCACCTTTACTGACTTTTTCCAAGGGTAAGGCTAAGGAGTAATTGAATGGATGTGCATGAGCGTGATTCTGCACTCGCCTGCCGAAATCACTCATGGATTCATTTGACACCCAGCGGGTGGATTGGCATTGTTGGTAAGTAAAATGAAATCCATTCTATTTCTCTGTTCTTTTTTTTCCTGCGCTTCGTTTGTGATGTCGCAACCGTATGTGCATGAGGTCCCGATCCCTGAGCGGGCTACGTCGGCAGAAATCATCGAGCTTGCTTCTCAGGTTGTGCCATCGCCGAATCAATCAGCTTTTCTCTCGCTCGACTTTACTTGTTTTATCCACATTGGCATCAATACCTTCACGGGGAAAGAATGGGGGAGTGGCCAGGAAGATCCGAAGTTGTTCAATCCCGGCGATACGCTGGATACCGATCAATGGTGTCGGGTGGCCAAAGCGGCGGGCATGAAGCTGATGTTGATTACGGTGAAACATCACGATGGGTTGTGCTTGTGGCAGACTCGCTACAACCAAGAGTTCTCGGTGCGCGCGACACCTTGGCGCGATGGTAAGGGAGATGTGTTGAAAGATCTTGCCGCGTCTTGTCGCAAGCATGGGCTGAAATTGGGCGTATATCTTTCGCCAGCGGATTTGTATCAAATGGAAAGCGCCAAGGGGCTCTATGGCAACGGCAGTAAGCCACGGGCCACGAAGATTCCTACTGCTGTGGAAACATTTTTATCGGACCCGACTCAAGTGCGCTCGGATAAACCGAAGGACGCACCAGTGATTGCAGTGGAAGCGGATGATTACAACCGATATTTCATGAATCAACTTTACGAATTACTCACGGAGTATGGGCCGATCCATGAAGTGTGGTTCGATGGGGCGCATCCCAAGCAAAAAGGTGGGCAGACATACATCAAAAAGGAATGGTTCTCGCTGATCCGTCAGTTGGCACCTGAAGCGGTGATTTTTGGCGGTCCTGATGTGCGTTGGTGTGGCAATGAAGCGGGCGGCACCCGTGAGGCGGAGTGGAATGTGTTGACGGTATCATCGGTAGAAGAAAGTGGTGTTGATCGGCCTCAGGACGATGTGGCATCGGACGCGCTGATCGTGCAAAAGGAGTATGAGGTCTATGGGAAAAAGTATCCGGCTAAGTCGCTGTATTATCTGATTCCCGAAGTAAATACGTCTATTCGAGCTGGTTGGTTTTGGCGCAACGAGCATGAACAAAGTGTGCGCAGCGCAGATGATGTGTTCGACATTTATGAGCGTGGTGCAGGCGGCAACGGTGTGTTTTTGTTGAACGTGCCACCGAACAATCACGGCTTGTTTTCCGCGCGCGATGTGGCTTGTCTAGAGGAAGTGGAGCGACGAATCGAGTCGACGTATGGGAATCGTGATTTGATGAAAGGAGCGAATGCGACAGAAGAGAAGTTGTTAGATGATGATCTAACAACTTTTTGGCAGGCAAAAGAACCGAGCTGCGAAGTTGAAATGCACTTGGCCTCGGCGAAAGAAATCAACCGCGTGGTGGTGCGCGAGGCTGTGGAGAAAGTCGGTCAACGCATCGCGGAGCATGCGGTGGATGTATGGCTTGATGGCAAGTGGCAAGAAGTCGCAAAGGGGAAGACTGTGGGCTTTCGCAAAATTTTGCGTTTTCCAGCAGTGAAAACCGAACGCATTCGCTTGCGCGTGATGAAGGCGCGGATGGCTCCTGCGTTGGCTAGCTTGGAAGTTTATCATTACGCGGCGCCCTTGCCTGCACCATTGATCGGGCGCGATGCCGCGGGCAAAGTGATGATATCCTTGCCGCAGACTGCCGGTTTTTCCTGGAAACCTCATGGTCAGGGCGATCCATCAAACTCGGTGCATTTTGTTTACACGACTGATGGCAGTGCACCTCATGCGCGTTCGCTTCGCTATGAGCAAGCAATTGATCTATCGCAAGGTGGACAGCTCAAAGCTTGTGCGGTGCTGGGTGAGCGCATGGGACCGATCGCTGAGCAAAGATTGGGCATTTCGCCGTTTTCTTGGAAAGTAGTGGAGTGCAGTAGCGAGCACGATGCCACCTATGCGGCGGCAAAAGCGATCGATGGTAATACACAAAGTTACTGGCATAGCTCATGGAATGAGCCCGTTACGAACCACCCGCATCATCTCACCGTTGACATGGGCCTCGAGGTAACGGTTGGTGGTTTTACCTACTTACCACGGCAAGATCGACAAGTGCCCGATAGCATGGTCGAGCGTGGGACCATAGAATTCAGCAAAGATGGTAAATCGTGGAGTTCACCGATCGCATTCCACTTTGGCAATCTCCTCAATGATCCATCGCTCAGGACCGAATTGTTCTCGGCGAAACAGCAAGCGAGATTTTTTCGATTCACTTCGAATGCTGGTGCTGCTGGCAAGCCCTACGCGGGCGCTGCGGAAATTGGCATTTTACCATAAGTGCACATTGATCGGTTAAGAAAGAGAAAAAAATGGGGTTCAAGTAATGCAAGTCATTGATCTGCAACATTTTCGTTTCTTTTGTTGCTGGCATGATGCTTGCTTTTTGTTATCGTTTTTTAAGTTTTTTCACCAACTTGTATGAAGCGCTCCCTCTCTGTTCTGACCGTGTTGTTTTTGGTTTTGTTGTTGATTACCGGAGTTCTCTGGTTGCGGGAGTCTGGTCATGTCGCGTTTGAGCGGGTTCTGGTTCCATCATCTGCTGAAAAACAGAACAATTTTGAAAGTCCTGAGGTGAGTGGGGCGCCGTATCGCGTGGAGAAGCGAACGATTGAGGAGGCTGTAGTGAACGATGATACTGTTTATTCCATCGGCTCAGGGGCGGATCGAGAAGCGGTTGTGTTGGCGCTGGATGAAGCGGTTTTGCGTGATGAGCAGGGTAAAGAAACGGTGGCAAAGCTGCAACCGCCTGCAACGCGGGAAACCTTACCGCAGCGTTTGAGTGAACTCTCTGCGGCGAGGGGAGTATTTCCTGTCGCCTATCTGCAGAATCAGCCTCGCACGTCGGCGACTCGTCGATTGGTGACGAATGAATTGCGCCTAGAGGCTGACGAGAACCTAGCGCGTTCGCTTACGGCAAAGTATCGCGTGACGATGAAAAGCCGACCTGCGTATGCTCCCGAATGGGTCATATTGGCAGCGGCCGATCCATTTGCCGCGCTTGATGTGATGGCGAGCCTCCGTGAGCAGCAAGGCATTGCCACGGCGGATGTTTTGTTAGCTTCACAACGTGCGTTACGTGCAATGCCTAATGATCCTCTGATCGTGGATCAATGGCACTATAAAAATAGTAATTCGGTGCGCACCCATATGAACATTGAAGGTGCATGGAATTATGGTGGCTCAGGCGGCGTTAAGGGTGCGGGCGTGCGCATAGGTATCGTCGATGATGGATTGCAAACGGCTCATCCTGATATGAGTGTGAATGTGGATACAACAAACGACAAGGACTGGAACGGCAATGATGCTGATCCGAATCCAAGCACAGGAGACGACCATGGCACAGCCTGCGCGGGAAATGCAGCGGCGAAGGGGGATAACTCGCTCGGTGTATCTGGTGCCGCGCCCGATGCAACTCTGGTGGGTATGCGTTTGATCGCCGCTTCTGTGACTGATGCGCAAGAAGCAGAAGCGATGAGTTATATGCCCAGTTTGATTCCGATTTTGTCGAACAGCTGGGGACCGAATGATACGGGAACTATCGTAGAAGAGCCTGGGCCTTTGACCAAGGCAGCGCTGCAAAATGCTACTTCCACGGGGCGTGGTGGTAAGGGGACGATCATTCTATGGGCTGCGGGAAATGGAGGAGACGTGGGCGATAACTCGAACTATGATGGGTATGCGAATTCGATCCACACGATTTCGGTCGGCGCTACCGATTCATTGGGGGGGCGAGCTTATTATGCAGAACCGGGAAGTAATGTAGTGGTTTGTGCACCATCCAGCGGCGATCTTGGCATCACTACGGTGGATCGTACAGGTAGTAATGGCTACAACACAGCGACATCGGCAAACGGTGGCGACTATACCAGTGATTTCGGCGGTACTTCTTCTGCGACGCCGAGTGCTGCTGGTGTAGTGGCATTGATGCTAGAAAAAAATCCCAATCTCGGGTGGCGCGATGTGCAGGAAATCTTGATTCGCAGTGCTTACCAATTCCGGCCCGCTGATGCTGGCTGGCAGAATAATGCTGCGGGGATTCATTTTCATCATGACTTCGGCGCGGGTCTAATCGATGCGCAAGCTGCTGTTACAATGGCGGGAGCATGGACGAATCTTGCATCGCAGACCACAGCTGCTGTGACTGCTACGGGTCTTCCGCTAAGTGTCCCTGATAACAATGCCACTGGCATCACGCGTAGTTTTACCATAGGCGGGGGAAACCTCCGCGTGGAGCATGTTACTGTGCGACTTAACATCAATCACACTTCGCGTGGTAATTTGGAAATTTTGCTCACTTCACCATCGGGTATGGTGAGTCGTTTGACGGAAGTTCACGCCGACTCGAATGACAATTTTGCCAACTGGACATTTAGCTCGGTGCGTCATTGGGGCGAATCTAGTGCAGGAACATGGACCTTGCGCGTGGCAGATCGCAGCACGGCGAGCAACTCAACGGGGGGCTCACTCACCGCAGCTGAGCTCAAAATTTTCGGCACATCGTCAGCACCAGTGAATCCTTCTCCTACCGTGACGATCACCCAGCCATCGCAAAACCAGGTCTTTTCTCCGGGGAGCGCCATTGCCGTGACAATGGACGCGAGTGATCTCACCAGCGATGGTAATGTTGGCGTGGTAAGCAGCGTGGCCTTGTTATTGAATGGTTCGGTCGTTGAGACAGATCTAACAGCACCGTATTCGTTCAGCATTTCGCCGCCCTTGGGCAGTCACACCTTAGTCGCGAGAGCTACTGATAGCGAGGGAGCATCAAGTGATTCCTCCGCCATCAATCTCTCCTTAGTCAATCAAGTACCTACTATCTCGGGTGTGGCGCTTTCTGCCATCGGAAATCTTTACGCGGATGAGGTGCTCAGTGTTACCAGTGTCAACGCGAGCGATCCTGAAGGCGCGAGCATGACGACATCATATCAGTGGCAATGGAGTAGCAATGGCAGCACTTTTACTGATGATGCTAACTCGCAAAATGTTGTCCTAACAGCTTCTTCATCTCGTGCAGGCAAGCTGTGGCGTTGCCGCGTGATCGTTTCTGATGGCAATGATAGCAGCGATGCATTTTTGTCCGAGACCGTGCAGATTCTTGCGCGTCCGCTCAGCTCTGTGATGGCAGGGGGAGCATACTCCTACCAGAGTGGTTTGGTATTGCGCGGGACGGAGTCACCACTCTCCCGTGCAGCGATGATTCATGAATTTAGCCAAGGGGCAGGCTCTGCCGAGTGGGTTGAAATCCTCACTCTCCAGGCAGGAAGTTTCCGCAACTGGTCATTGTCCGATAATTCGGCTACCCGTCTCACTTTCGCTGCATCAGCAGCATGGGACAATATTCCCGCTGGCACTTTGATCGTTATCTACAATGGCTCCGCGAAAGATCCGCTTTTGCCTGCCGATGATGCCGATCCAAGCGACGGGAAAATGATCTTAGCTAGCAGTAATCTTACATTTTTCTCGGCTCCCACCAGCTGGCCAGCGCTCGGGAATAGCGGTGATGCCCTCGTTTTGCGTAATGCTAGTAGCGCGGTGATCAGTCGAGTAGGATATGGTAATGACACCAGCTCGCAGCCCAACGTCGGCGCCGTGAATTCAGGCAAAGCGGCTTATTACACAGGAGGCGATGACGCAGGTTCATGGAATGCAAGTCAGTGGCTGGTTACAAGCTCCAGCACAGTCCGCCGTGCACGTGCATTGGCTCCTGCCATTTCCTTATCTAGTGGTTCATATGCACAGAATTTTTCGACCACTCCAGGCGCCTCGGGAACTGCCTATCCCGATGGATGGAGTTGTTTCAATGGTAGCACGGAAGACCAAATCATGGATGTGGGTACCGCAACGTCAACTTCAGGTGCCAACTACAACTACGGTTCGCGCATTGGCCTGTTAGGCTCAAGTCTTGCATTTGATACGAGTTCGTTAGTCTTGGCGATCGCGAATACTACTTCGTTGAGCAACTTGCGCATCAGTTATGATGTGCTGAAAATCCGTGAGCAAACTCGATCACATGATTTGATATTGGAATACAGCACCACCTCGCCCACCACAGGTTTTGTTGCTGTGGATGGCGCGAGCTATACCTCGGGAGCGATCGCTGCGGGGACTGCCACATCGTTTACAAACATTGCTCTGCCAGCTGCGTTGGAGAATCTGAGCTCTACGGTTTATCTGCGATGGCTCTATAGGCCCAGTGCCGTGCCGGGTTCAGGCTCGCGTGATGGTTTAGCGTTAGATAATGTGCAAATTTCCAGCAGCACAAGCGGCACACCGAGCTTGCAGTTGTCGATCAGTCCCTCGACTTTTCCGGAAAATGCAGGCGCTAATGCCGCTACAGGCACTGTGAGTGTCGTGGTTGCACCTAGCACAAACCTTATTGTGACTTTGGCGAGTTCATCACTGCTGAATGTTACTGTGCCAAATTCAGTAACCATTCTAGCTGGACAAACATCGGCTAATTTCGCAATTGCGGCGATAGATGATAACGCAGTCGACGGTGTAGCCAATGCATCAATCAATGCTGAGGCTGCTGGCTACATCGCGGCAAATGCCAACATAACAGTCACTGACAACGAGGCTCCTGCGGAAGGTGTTACGCCAGGGGCTCCCAATAGTTTGGTAAATCAGCAATTTGTCACAGCCTTGCGCACTGGCGCACTCAACCTGCCTTCGCTTTTTCGTTGGGCAAGTGGTAATTTGATACCAGCTGGACTAAGTTTGGACAGTAGCTCTGGACTGGTCAGTGGATCTATTGCTCTGAGTGTCGCGGCTAGAGATTACCCACTTGTTATTGAACGCTACAACAGCCAGGATGAAGTGGTGAGTCAGAGTTTTGTGCTCACTGTTACAGCTCCGCCGTCGGGTACATATGCGGCGTGGGTTGCGAGCTTTGCGATCAACTCGCAAACCCAGCCTGATGCTGATATGGACGGGGATGGAGTCGCCAATGGCTTAGAAAATTTCTTCGGCACTCGCCCTGACCTCTCTTCCCTGGGATTGGTGCAAGTCTCAGCTGCGAGTGGACAAATCATTTTTGAGCACAGCTTGTCAAATACTCCAGCCTCCGATCTATCGCTGGCCTATGAATGGTCGGTCGATCTTCAACAATGGCATAATGGTGGAACTACGGCAGGAGGTATAACTGTGAATTTTTCCACTAGCATGATAAGTGATGTGATTGCACCAGCAAATGATGTGATACGCGTAATCACCACGGCTACGGGCTCCACACCTGTTAAGCTTTATGCCCGAGTTCGTGTGACACAGGCACCATGAAAACGGTTAGTTTTTCTTGCAATTGCAATGACCAGTCTTGATGGCCTCAGGTGAGCACTTGCAGGTTTTGCAGTCGGTGCAGGCTTTGCTTCCGCAGTAAGAAATGGAAGCACCAATGCTGCAAGATGCGACGACCAAGCATGCGGCAGCACAGAGAAAGAGAGTGGTGATATTTTTCATAATGGAAAAAAATGTAACATGCAAGCTGCGGCTGTCAATCAGGATCAATCATCGCTGGGCTGATCGGCGCGGCCTGTCAGCGGCTGCATCATGCGTTGCGGGATCACAAAGCGTAGAATGCCAGAGCGTGAGGGTGGTTTGATTTCGAGCATCGCGATCGCGCCTTTGCGGACTTCTACAGCGCCGCCTTCTCCATTGGTGACCCACGCGATCAGCGAGGAAAAGTCTGGTTCGTGCCCGACGATGCAAACGCGTTTGAATTCGAAAAAGGCACTCAACTCGCGCAGTGCAACATCAGGATGCATGCCGATGGTCAACCACGATTGGATCACAGGCCCTGGAAGTTGAGCTGCTTTGCAAAAATGCTCAGCAGTTTGTTTGGCCCGCACCATGGGACTGGTCAATACGATTTCCGGGAGTAGCCCGGCGAGACGCAGATACTCTCCTACACGACGCGCTTGGTCGATGCCTTTGCCAAGTAATGCGCGTTCTGCATCCCCCGCGGGAAGTCCGTGAGCTTCGGCCTTGCCGTGTCGTAGTAGGAGAAGTTCCATAGTATTGTAAAAATTACATGGTCATACCACCATCGACAGCAAGCACTTGGCCGGTAATGTAGCGAGCTTCTTTGCTGGCGATGAAAAGCACGGCGTTTGCGATATCGGCAGTTTCCCCGAAGGAACCGAGCGGGATTTTTGTCATGACTTCTTCGCGTAGTTTTTCCGATAGCTCACCGGTCATATCCGTGGTGATGAAACCAGGGGCGACTGCATTGCATGTTACTGCACGGCCAGAAAGTTCACGCGCAACGGCTTTGGTGAAACCAATCAATCCCGCCTTGCTCGCCGAGTAGTTTGCTTGTCCAGCATTACCAATGAGGCCGATGACTGAGGCGATGTTGATGATGCGCGGATCTTCTGCTTTCATCAAGGTGCGCATGAGTGCTTTTACCGTGTTGAAGGCGCCCTTGAGATTGGTATCGAGCACGGTGTTCCAATCTTCTTCTTTCATGCGCATCAGCAAACCATCTCGTGTAACTCCTGCGTTGTTGACGAGAATGTTGACGGTGCCGAAATCAGCAATGATCTGTTTGCCCAGCTCTTGCACGGCTTCGTGATCTGCGACATCGACGGCATAGGCTTTGGCAGATCCCGGATGACTGGTGTTGAGTTCATCCGCCACGGCTCCGCAACTGGAGAGACTGCGGCTGACTACCGCGACCTTGCCTCCGTTTTCGACAAATGCTTTGGCGATGGCCTGACCAATGCCCCGGCCACCACCGGTGACCACTGCGACTTTTCCTTCAAAATTTGGCATGCGCGGAATTTGCGCATTTTTCGTGTAGCAGTCAAAACATTCCTTTGCTAAGTTAACTGAACGTTTTGTTAGTATTGGTATACTGCTCTTGAAAAAACTCCGCCGCATATCACTCTTGCATGGTTACGTTGAATCAGGTCGCGTCATTGCTCTTGGTTGCAGTGCCACGCATTTTAGAGGTGATTCTTTTCCCTCATGAATTGAGAGGTCTCGGAGCTCGGATTAAGGAAATGAAAGTTCGATTTCCGCAGGTGACTTCGCATATCATCTTGCGCCATTTTCCTACGAATCATCTCTTCGATCTCTTTTTTTTCTCTGTTCAATAACTCGAACCTCTCGGAGGAATCTCAAAAGGGTGAAGATAATCGCTGCATTTTCTTTTACTCGATCATCGGTGGATTGGATTAACTGCTCAAAGCTGTTGCCATTGAATTGCAAAAAGCTCTTGGCATCATGCGCAGAAGAAAATCGATCTTCGTGATGGAGAGTATAGATTTGTGATCAACGGGCGAGAATCCGCGGTGCACTGGTCGTGCCGAAACGATCAGCGCTACTGATGGCCACAGCCTCGGCAAAAGGTATGCTCACGGTTTGTTCTTGCGGGCCAAGAACTTGATAGGTGAACCATTTGCCCTGATAGCGAGCTTGCAAAATGGTTTTTTTGATGGCGGGATCGCGATGTTTCCAAGAGATTTTAGTTTCTTTGCCCTCGGCACGCGCCGAAGCTTCTGGCATAGCGGGCGAGATTCTTGACGCACCTGCGAGTGGTGGAACGAGTGCTCCGGTGCCATAGGCTTTTTTCAACAGAGCGTTGACGTTGTCGCGATTTTCCATCAGCGCTTTTACACTCCAGTGCAAATGTCCTGCGTGCTGTGAGCCAGGAATCGTGCGGCTGAGCATCACTTGGTTGTAGATTTCTTCGGCTTTGCGTGTGGGGTCCTCGCTGCTCGATAAACGTGATGTGGCAATGCCTGGCCAGACAGGTCGCGAGCCCTGAGCACGCCACCATTTTAGCAAAAGTGGATAACTCTGAGGCCCCTCAATGCGCCAATAAAGCTGCGGAGCCATGTAGTCGCACCAACCATTGGCAAGCCACTTGCGCGCATCACAGGCGAGATCCTCGTAGGCGTTCAACTGGGCTGTCGTGCCCTCGGGGATTCCTGGTTTCCAAATGCCAAAGGGACTGATGCCGATGCGCAACCATGGTTTCACCTGTTTGAGTTGCGCATACATTTGCTGCACAAACTGATCGACCAGTGCACGGCGTTCGGCATTGGTCTTGCCATCGGCAAAGCGTGCGCCGCCAATCGGATAGGGATAAAAATAATCATCGATATGAATGCCATCCACATCGTAGCGGCGGGCGACGTCGAGCATTGCAGCGAGAGCACGCGTGCGGGTTTCAGGAATCGCAGGATCGCACCACTTCATGGTAGCGTATTGTTTTGTTAGATTTGGAGCGCTGCGCGTAATGTGATTTGGTGCAACGGGCGTCGCGGCATTTGCCTGAGCGCGAAAGGGATTGAACCATGCGTGGACTTCGATGCCACGGCGGTGAGCCTCGGCAACGGTGAAGGCGAGGGGATCGTAGCCCGGAGATTTGCCCATGGTGCCGGTGAGCCATGTGGACCATGGCTCGCGGCTCGATTCATAGACCGCGTCGCATTGAGGCCGCACCTGAAAAATCAGTGCATTCATGCGCAACTCGACCATGCGATTGAGAATCGCGACCATTTCCGCTTTCTGCGCTGCTGCGGATAGTGTGCTTTTGCTCGGCCAATCGATGTTGTAAATCACCGCAGCCCATGCCCCACGAAACTCTCGTGTTACAGCGGGGATGTTCTCTTTGACTGGCCGATAAGGCTGAGCCATGAGAACAGAGGCCAGCATCAGCCAGCAGGCGGCGATAATTTTTTTGTGCATCATCCGTTCAGCTTGTGAAGAGCTTTTGGCAAGAAAATGCCGTCCTTGCGAATCAACTTGCCATCAAAGTAAATCTCGCCACCACCGGTGTCTTTTCGTTGGATGCTCACCATGTCCCAGTGCACTTGCGAACGATTGCCATTGTCGGCTTCTTCGTAGGCTTGGCCTGGAGTGAAGTGAAACGATCCACTGATTTTTTCATCGAACAAAATATCGCGCATCGCATGGCGGATGTGTGGATGGAAGCCAAGGGCGAACTCCCCGATGTAGCGCGCTCCGGGATCGGCATCGAGAATGCGATTGAGCTCTTTGGTTTTGCCTGGGGATTCCGCTTTGACAATTTTTCCTTTTTCAAACGTCAGTACGATGGAGTCAAAGGGAATGCCTTGATAAATCGTCGGTGCATTGTAAGAGATCACACCTTCCACGGAATCCTTCACCGGAGAGGTGAATACCTCGCCATCGGGCACATTGTAGTTGCCTCCACTGGTGACGGCGGGAATGTCTTTGATCGAGAATCGCAAATCCGTGCCCGGACCTTTGATGTGGACATCACTGGTCGCATCCATGAGTTTTTTCAAGGCATTCATGGCGGGGATGAGTGCTTTGTAGTCGAGCAAGCAGCACTTGAAGTAAAAATCCTCGAAGGCCTCAGTGCTCATGCCGGCTTGTTGTGCCATGGATGCCGTCGGCCAGCGCAATACACACCACTTAGTTTTCTTGACGCGATGATCGATGACTCCGCGCGTTTTGCCCATCGCTAACTTCATGCGCTCGGCTGGTACATCGCTGGTTTCGGCGATGTTTGATGAACCGCGAATGGCAATGTAGGCATCCATGTCCTTCATTTCGTGCAGCAAATGTTTGGCGATCAAGGAATATTGTTCGTCAGTGGCTCCGCGTAACATTTCGCGATTGAGTCGATTGCTGTGCAGGCGCAACAGCGGCACCGCTCCGACGGCACGAGCCTCGCGAATCAAGGCAATGCCGATGCTCTCCGGCACATCGTAGAGATCGAGAAGAACCTTTTCGCCTTTTTTGAGTGAGGTCGAATAGCGAACCAATTGCTTGGCCAAGTCATCAATGCGTGAGTCGTGCATGAAGCGAGTGTGCATGAAACGAGGAAAAGGTCAAAATTTTTAGCGCAGGCGGCGTCCTGCGATCCGTGCTTGCTGGTGTGATTGAAACTTGTGGACAGTGACTAAAACAAGATCCACCGACACTGCCAACGCGGTGCATCAATATTCTTCCCTAATAACCAATAACTCCATAACTAATAACCCTACTTATGACAATAGCGGCAACACCCTCACCATGAACGGCGCAGTCCACACCTACGATCAGAAAAACCAGCTCAAATCCATCTCTGGACTTGACAGCAACGGCACGATGGTCACAGTTACCCAAAGTTACGATCCTATGGGCCGCCGCATTTCCAGCACCAAAAACAACCAAACCACCCTCTACGCCTACGATGGCAGGAACGTTGTTGAAGAGTATTCGACATTAAACTTTCAGACCTTCGACCTTAAGACTATTCTAACCTGGGGTCTCGACCTCAGCGGCACCGCCCAAGGAGCCGGAGGCGTAGGTGGCCTGCTATTCACCGAAGATGTCATAAACAACACCGCCTGGCCTCACCACTACGATGGCAATGGCAACGTCACCCACCTCACAAGCCCCGCAACACCACCCGCCATAGGTCAACTAGTAGCCACCTACACCTACGACGCCTTCGGCAACACCGTTACCGCCAACGGCAATGCTGCCGCTGCTAACAAATACCGCTTCAGCACCAAACCCATCGACGAAACCATCGCCAGCACCCCGCTGTATTACTACGGCTACGGCTTCTACAATCCCCTAACAGGCCGCTGGATCAACCGTGACCCGATTGAGGAAAAAGGTGGGTTAAATCTGTATGGGTTCGTGGAGAATGATGGGGTCAATGAGTTTGATGTTTTGGGATTGATCTATGCCAGAGAGAAGGGTGACTGTACATGCAATGATAATAGTAAATGCGGTGAAGTTAATGAAGTGGCTTTAGGTTTAGATGAGGATAAAGCAAAGGCCGCTGTTTTAATTGAAGCTGAAGAAGCATGTATGAAAAATAAGTGCTCTAGTGGTTGTTGTTTGTATTCGGGGAAAATTACTTTTTTCTGATTATGAAATATATAATATTTTTAATGACTTTATTGTTAATATCTTGTTACAAGATAGATTCAGGATCGTCGAAGCTTGCCAAAGGAATACGATACGTAGCCCCGGAAAAAATATATTATGAATCCTACATTTTCTCACAAAAAAAAACAAAGTGTGGATATTTACATGCTATAAAACTTCTAAGAGAAGTTCAAAAAAATCATCCGAATTGGAAAACTTCGTTGGTTGCAAGCCGAATAAATTATAACTTATCAAAAGTAAATGAATTGGGTCATTGAATATAAAAAGTCCCGCTATGTAACCATCACTGTGTTAAATTAAGCACAGTGATGAAAAAAACTTCGAGAGGTAATTTATGAATACAGACAAAACTACTTCATTATGGGCATCAACTTACAAAAGTCTTTTTGTCATGAATTGTGTCAGGTCTTGGAAAAGCACATTTTTGATAAAATTAAGGTCGCCATACACAGCTATGATTAGAGAAACCAGCTCCAGACGCTGAGCGATCATGACGCTATCGGGATTCTGACTGGCATAAGCTAGTAACTTGATGTCATAGCAAGCTTACAAATCTTTCGCAAATAATCATTTTGAATTTTGAATCTTCGAATAGGCGTTCAAACTCCGCAAACCAGTATTTACTCTTTCATTATGTCTCAAACTTCACGCCAACGGCAAAATGAATCTCGTCAAGCTAAGGGCTCAAAGGCTCCGCAGATCAGCCTCAAACCTATTGTAATCAGCGCATTTGTATCCGCCATCATCGCTAGCCTCATTACCACTGCTGCTCTAAAACAAAAACAGCAAGCTTCCGTTAGCTTACTGCCCTCACGCGCAAGTTCTGCCCTTGACACCATTGATTCCCTGTTCTCCAGCCCTACGCTTCCCGATACATCTGACATCGCGATGCTCAACCTCGCTTGTGCACCTGACATCGACGGCAAAGTTCAAGATGCCATACTCAAAAAACACCTCGACACCATCGAACACTGGGCCAATCACGTTCGTGAGCAGACTGCACGAAACCACCACCACTATCTGGAAGACCCCAAGCAATTCCAGAACGAGGCAGACTGGAAGTTAGGCATGATGGTCACCATCATTGCTCAGGACTTCAAACTTCGTTACGATCCCACACTCACCAGCTTGAAACAACAAAACAGCGACAACATCACATTCTTCGCCAAGCCAGACTCCGTCTTCCTTACTGGTTGCCTGGGGGAATCGCGCACGGGCACCTGTGCCTCGCTTCCCGTGCTTTACGTCGCCATTGGGCGCCGACTTGGATATCCCATGCACCTTGTCATGGCCAAGTCTCATCTCTTTGCGCGCTGGGACGATGGCCAAGGAACGCGCATCAATTTGGAAGCGGCTAATTCTGGTGGCTATGCAAGCCACACAGATGACTATTACCGTTCATGGCCCTTCCCATTATCTCCGGAAGAAGAAAAATTAGGCAGCTACTTAACCAACCTCACGTCGCAACAGTCACTTGCGATCTTCCTCAGCATACGCGCCACCTGTTTTCAAGTCACACGCGATAACACGAGTGCGATTGCCGCTGCTGCCGCCGCCTACCGTCTTGCGCCAGATTTAGGAGGCATTCAGCAATCCCTCTACCACAACGTCACCTCAGATCATTTTAACCATCCACAAGCAATAGATAACATCAGCCGTCAGCAAGACGCCTTAAACGTTTATGGAATAGCGCCACTGCCCATGCCAGGAAATCCCAGCATTTTACCAGGTCATGTTCCAGTCACTTTGCCAAATCAACACATCAACTACCCGCTGATTCCAAACCCAAATCAGCCCAGTATTCCCCAATCACAACCATTCACAACCAGATAGTGAAATCATGAAAACAATCCTACAACTCATTATCCCAATCCTACTCTGTATCCATGCCCACGCCTTCTACAACCCAACTCAAGGACGCTGGCTCAACCGTGATCCCATTGAAGAAAAGGGGGGATTGAATCTGTATGGGTTTGTTGGCAATAACGGAATAAAGTATTCAGACTACTTAGGCCTATATCCTCAAGCAGGCGCAGCACCTTCAGGCTACACAGGCCTATTTTGGTCAGCGGATGAAGCAGGATACTACGGCAGCAGGTGGTCAGCAGGCCTAACGAGAAAAGCCGAAGATGTACGTGAATATTGTGGGGTTATTTGCTGTAAAAACAAGACTTACATGATATCCAACCCACATGCAGGTCCTAATCGCCCATACTCTATAGATTACAATAAAATGAAAATATTTTCAAACGCAAAAAGTCCTAGTTGTAACCCAACCAAAACAGTTGAAAACACGCAGGTTGGTTGTCCAGAAGGCTGGAAGCGTGTCGCCGATTACCACTCACATCCTTCCAGTGCGCTTTCGGAAGAGTTTTCTGGACATAACCCTGGCAATCCAAGTGATTATGATCTTGTCAACTCTGAAAATGGAGTGCCGCTATATTTGGGAACTCCTAGAGGTAAGGTAAAACGACTCGATAAGGATAAGGATGGTTCTGGTAAAGAGACTAGGCTAAATCCTAGTGGAGTGGACATTCCAGATTCATGGGGCTATGAGCAAAAATGGGCAGAAGAAAGAGAGAGGCAAAAACAAAAAACCAAGCAACAATGAAACAAAATTTATTCATTCTGTTGTGTGCTCTATCCCCTCATTTGCATTTGTTAGATGCAGCAGAAGTCGATCTAACAAAAGTTTTATCGGCAAAGTATGAGGCTTGTTACCCAATCACTAACACTGTTGGGTCGATAACATATCTCGTGCAGCAGCGGATCATCGGCAATACTACCGCAGAATTGGTAATCATAACAAATGGCGATAGTGGATCTGCTGCCATTATCCTCAGAAAAGCCAATGGAATATGGCAATGTGAATCACGCGTCATTAGCGCGACTGAATATTTCATCAACAATAAATTTGACGCAAAGTTACTGGAAAAATGCAAAGTTCAGTCAAAAATGCGACCTATCGATGAGAAAATGGTAGCCATAATCATCGAAACACTCAAAATCCAAGTTCAGCAAGCTTCCTACAAAACGGCAGATGATTTTCGATTTGATCAATGGACCGGTGGATCAACTACGGAAGTTATCGTGAAAGGAGATAAAAAAGATGTGTTTCATTACTATTCTGCTGGTTTTTTTATGCCAATACGCCCTGGCAGCACATCCTGCGAAAGCATAGCCCTAGCTTTACAAATATTTGCTGAACATCCTGATGAAAGCTTCCACAAGGAACCATTGACAAAGCTAACAAATTATTTGTATGCACTGAAAGAAGGTAAAGATCCAGGACCGGACCCCATGTATGAAGAACCTGCAAAAGAACCGGAAATTGTGCCGACGATAGAAGAACTTCTAGAAAAATAATGAATCCAATATGAATCCACATGCCATGAAAAAAATCCTACAACTCATTATCGCACTCCTACTCTGCATGCATGCCCATGCCTTTTACGCTCCCACGCAAGGCCGCTGGCTCAACCGCGACCCGATTGAAGAAGCTGGCGGTCTAAATGAGTACCATTTCGTGGAAAACCATCCGACTGTTAGCATTGATTACCTGGGTCTTTTAGAAGTTACAGAAAATCTGCAAAAACCTGAAGATGTGCCTGTTACGTGGAGTGAAGACACCGACTTCGAGAAAGATGACCATTTAGGAGCAACAACGAAAGGAGGTGTAGTGGATTGTTCCTGCGTATGCCCCAAAGAGGACAATGAAAAAAAATGGTGGTATGCGAAATGTTCGGTAAGTACCAGCTATGCGATAAAACTTAGAAAATCAGCATTTAAGCAACATACGAAAAAATACTGGGCAGGTATATATGGTCACGAACTACAGCACGTAAAAAGCAGAAATAAAAATGTGCATGACAATGTTACTTCATACCTTGAGAAGGAAAAAGATAAGTTTCGGTCTCAAAATGATTGCTTAGAAGCCATTGGCAAATCTTTTAAAGATAAAAAGGGTAAAGACGTAGTGGGTGATGGATATATACAGAAGTACCAAAGTGCTCTTGAAAGGCAAATGCAAGGAGACAACCACAAAGGCGGAAGTAATAGTAATGCACTTTCTCCAGGAGAAAAGGAACTATTTTACGGTGCCGAACCGCTATGGCCAGAATAGAATCACCAATTGATTTATCCACAGAGCATTAAATGATCATGAAAATTCCATTATCAGTAGTTATTTGCTTGTTTGCAATCACCCCCGTGTTTGGAGACTATCAGGAGCCAAAATATGTGAAAGGGGAGTCACAACTTACTGAGTCAATTATTAAGGATTACCAAAAAACAGATTTTTCAAAAAGTTATTCGTATGTGAAATACAAAAGTCTTGATTGCAAGGACGGTATTCAGCTTCTTAGTATATGTAGAGAAGACAAATTACCTGCTGCATACATAACCGTGAAGTATGAACTTGCACAAACGCATGGAGATACAGCCAATGTGCAAGAGTTTGTTACATCTTTTCCTACACAGCATAAAGTCAACGAGCCAAAAACCTCTTACACGCTGAGTATTGAGAAAATCACATCATTGACGGATTATCCGAAAGACATTTCAATGTGTGGTCTTACAGTGTTTGAACGTGAGACGCACAATCCGACTTGGATAAAGATTATGGTTAGAATTTCATTCGAAAAAGATGAGCAACTATTTCAATTTATCAAAAAATTATCTCCAATACTCTTAAGTGCAAACAAAAGAAAACATGATGGTTACATCAGTATAGACACTTATAAATATTAATCGTCTCTATAGTCCTCGCTTCTCTGATGTCAGATGCGGTGATGGCAGCACCTTTGGAGCTTTTACCATTTGTGGCTATGATTGATCTTTAGCAGCGAATATTTCATCATGTCACAAGATTGGCGTAGTTCACGCCTGCTATTGAGATATCAATGCTAAAATCGGGTAGCTGTGATTGCGTGCATTTGTATTGTCTGTGATTGCCTTTGGCGGAAATCATGATATGATTGGATCATGTTCGACATCATCGGTTACATGATTTTGGGTTTACTTGCGGGTGGTCTCGCTAAATGGATCACGCCGGGTGAACAGAAAAGCGGTTGCCTCTTTACCATTGTGTTAGGCATTGGTGGTGCGATCGTCGGTGGCTTCATTGGGAAATTTTTGTCGTTCCTACCCGCTACGACCGATAACGGCTTATTGCCTTCTGTGGGTTCGATCATCACAGCGACGCTTGGCGCTTTTCTGCTGCTTTTGATCTTCGCGAAAAAGGGCAAAAAATAATCGAATTTCCCGATCGCGATCACTAATGCTTGCCATCGAGTCAGGTTTCGTTTGATCATTAGCGCATGCGATACGCCGAACGATTAGCTGCCCGGATTGCCACAACCAATTCCCGACTCTGTGTCGGACTGGACCCTCGCCCCGTAGATGGCAACATCGCTGCCGTCGAAGGATTTCTGAAGTCGGTCGTCGAGCAAACATGGGAACATGCGGCGGCATTCAAGCCGAATATGGCCTACTTTGAGGCGATGGGATTGCAGGGCATTGAAATTCTCGATCGCCTGTTGCCGTGGATGCCGCGTGAGGTGCCGATCATTCTTGATGCTAAGCGCAGCGATATAGGAGAGACGCAGAAATACTATGCACATAGTTATTTCGAACACTGGAAAGTGGATGCGGTCACGCTGAATCCATTTCTCGGCTATGATTCGATCGAGCCATTTCTCTCGTGGGAAGGCAAAGGGATCTATCTGCTGGCGGTCACCTCGAATGCTGGTTCTCAGGATTTTCAGCAACAAATTTTGGCCGATGGCCGATCAGTGTTTGAGCTCGTTACCGCTCTCGGTGAGCGTTCGCGCGCGGCAAACATGGCCACCGATGTTGGCTACGTTGTCGGTTTGACCAATTCCGCAGGGGTCTTACCCAAGATTCCCGATGCTCCCTTGTTAGTTCCCGGTTTGGGCGCGCAAGGCGGCGACCTCGCGGCCCTTGCCGCAGCGGGACGCAGCGCTGGAGATGTGATCAATGTGTCCCGTGGTGTTCTCTACGCCAATGATGATTTGAGCTATGGCCAACGGGCCAAACATTGGGCAGAAATGATTCGCGCTGCGTATGCAGGGTGAGGTTTTGCCTGAGCCTTTCACCCATTAACAAATAACCTATAACTTTCAAAGCATCTCACTCGCTTTCACCTTAAGAAGCCAGCGATCACTGATAATGTCTGCGAGGTGATGCGCGAGGTGTTCTTTGGTATCGCGCGGCAGAGCGGTGTTTTCTGCGGATTCGACGAGTAATACTTCGTTTTCTGCCGAGTCAAATCCGATGCCCGCCTGGGAAACGTCGTTGGCGATGATCATGTCGCAGCCCTTGCGTTCCAGTTTGATACGCGCATTTTGCTCCAAATTTTCCGTTTCTGCAGCAAAGCCCACCAGATATCCCGTGAAGCCCATGACCTGACGCGCCGAGCCCAAAATATCGGGCGTTTTTTTCAACTCAAGGGTGAGCGTGTCTGCACATTTTTTGATTTTTTGTGATGCTACCGAAACAGGGGTGTAATCGGCGACGGCTGCACAAAAAATGGCAGCATCCATCTGGGGCAGGTAATGAGCGACGGCATCATACATTTCCTGCGCTGTCTCGACGGGAATAAAATCGACGTGATCCGGTATATCAAGCTGCGTCGGCCCGGAAATCAACAGCACTTGTTCTTCACGCCGCGCAAAGGCTTCGGCTAGTGCATAGCCCATACGACCGGACGAGCGATTGGTGAGAAAACGCACGGGGTCGATGGGCTCACGAGTGGGCCCTGCGGTGATCAGAACTTTCAAAGCGACTGCGGTTAGTTATCTTTTTTCTTGTCGTCTGCGGCCTTCGCTTCCTTAGGAGCATCCTCTTTGGGCGCATCCTCTTTGGGCGCATCCTCTTTGGGCGCATCCTCCTTAGGAGCATCCTCTTTGGGAGCATCCTCTTTGGGCGCGTCCACGGTTGGATCTTTGTCGTCGGCTGGTTTCGCACCAGCGGCAGCGGGATCGGCGGATTTGGCGAATTCTTTGCGCAACTCTTCTAGCGCTTTTTTACCATCATCCACATCCTTGGCGGTGGCAATGGTCGAAATTTCTCCAAGTAGAGTTTTGGCATCTTTATCGCCATTTTGGATCGCAATGTTGGCCCAGGCCCATGCTTGTGGCAGGTTTTGCTTGGTGCCGGCTCCAGAAGCCATCAAGCGAGCCACGGAGGCGGCGCCTTGTGCATTGCCACTGCGGGCCGATGCTTCATAGAGTTGTCCCGCTTGGGAGAAGTTTTGAGCAACACCATAACCTTTTTCATACAAGGTAGCGAGGTTGTTCATCGCGACCGCATTGCCTGCTTGTGCGGAACGTTGGAACCATCCTGCGGCGGCCGATGGATCGGCTACGCCCATGGCTCCTGATAGATAGAACAATGCCATTTCGTTCTGTGCTTGGGCGATGTTGCCAAGTGCGGCATTGAGCAAGTGATCGTAGGCGCGGCGCGCGGAATCGATTTTTTCTTCAGGCTTGCGCTCGTCAGGATCGGGTGCTTGGAGCAATTTTGCTGCATAACGATAGCTACCAACGGGGTTACCGATTTCGGCGGCTTTGCGCAGCCATTCGGTGCCTTTGACTTCACTTTTCTCGGTGCCTTCTTTGCCTTCGAGGTAAAAATCGGCAGCGCGCAGGGCGCAATCGATTTGCTTGGATGCTCCACCGAGTTCGTATTGGGCGAGTGCTGCTTTGAAATCTTTTTTCACGCTTTCCTCGAAGTCACCGAGCGCGAGGTAGGCATCGAATTGCTTTTCTTCAATCGCCTTAGCGAGCATGGCGCGACCTTCTTTTTCATCACGAATGGTCTCATCGCCATTGAGCAAACGCGAGCCAGCGGCTACGAGCGCTGATTTGTCACCGAGGGTGATGGCTTTCTGATAGAGTTCGAGAGATTTTTTGGCATCGGCTTTTTCAGGGAAATCTTTCTTGGCTTCGTAAAGGCGCGCAAGAGCGAGGATCGATGGAACGTCACCCGCTTCACTAGCGGTAGTCCACCACTGAGCGGCGAGATCGAAGTCAGGCTTCTCGGTGATCATGCCTTTGATGTAGGCTTCGCCCAAAATGCGACCTGCGTTGGCAGGGTCCTTGACCGCGGCTTCTTCAAGGTTTTTCTTCCCTTGCTCACGTTCCGTTTTTTCTTTGGAGCTGAGGAGAATTAGCGCGAGGCGATAGGTCGCATCTTTTTGTCCAGCCGCGGAGGCTTTTTTGAAATAGTCTAACGCTTTTTCGCGAGATGGCTCTACGCCACGACCGCTTTCGTGAGCTACGCCCATGAGAAACATCGCATCGGCATTGCCTTTTTCGGCAAGCGGGCGAGCAAGGTCAATCGCCTTGACGTGGCGACCGTCATTGAATGCCTCAAGAGCTTCTTTGATCGGTCCCTCAATGGTGGAAGGAACGGTTGTTGCTGCGGTATCTTCTGTTTTCAGACTGATGGCGGCAGTTGCTTGATGCACGAACAAAGCAAGGATAAGAGGCAAGAGGCGTGATGGTTTCATAAGATAGTAGGTTTTACGCGTGAGGTTGTTTCTAGAGAAAATCGTTGATTATGCAAGAGTGCGATTGAGAAAAATTGTTCAAGGAATGTTAAGTATTAAGCGCTTGCTGGTCCTGATGGCTTGCTTTCTTTGCTGGGTGCAGGAGTTGGTGTGGACTGGCTGGCTGAGTCTTTCTTGGCTCCACTCTGGTATGACTCTGAACGATAGTCGGTTTGATAAAATCCGCCGCCTTTGAAAATGATGCCGCCGCCGGTGCCAAGCAGGCGTTTGACTTTTCCGCCTTGATCACAAATGGAGGTAGGGCAGGTCACAAGTTTGTCGTCTTTCATGCTCTGAAAAAGCTCAAAGCGTTTTCCGCAGGTTTCGCATTCGTAGTCGTAGTTCGGCATGGATGAATTGTTGGTTGTTGGCGGGGAATGTAGTGAGGTCGATTGAAAATGCAAGCCCTGGTTGAATTAGTCGCGCGTGCTTGCTTGATCGAGCGCGAAGTCATGATGGCTGAGAAAACTGCGAAATAGCAACTGTCCCGAGGCGGCATATTCCATGCGCATCATGCCTGTTGTCCCTTGATCAAAAAGCACAATTTTCCGCTGCTGGAGTTGCTTGGGCCATGAAGATGGGATTTTTTCTTCAACGGGAAAATCAGCATTCGTGGAAATGATGACGCGCGGGTTACAGAGATCGAGCATTTCTTCCGCCATGAGCGGATGCAGTTGGTGTCGTCCACAAACGATGACATCGCAGCGCAACGAAGCATATTTTTCACGCAATGCATCCCATGCACTGGGGCCAGCATCATTGAGAAAAAGAATCCGGTAACCGTGAAATGTCAGAAGGTATACGGCGACGCGATCATCGGCGATGGCATAGCGATCTTGTGGATCAGGGACATGCAAAATCGTCCAACGTACCTCGTCCGACTGCCGGATCTCTACTCCCTCGCGAGCTTGGTAGAACGGCAGCTTCGCGCAGACAGTTTTCGCATACAAGCTGCGAAATGAGGCCGCTCGCGATTGGCTCACTGGGCTGATGATTTGTCGCAAACGCAAGTGATCTGTGGCCATCGTCGCGCCGCCGATGTGATGGGATTCAGGATGGCTCAAAAAAATGGTATCCGGTTCGCAGCCCAAGTAGCGCAGACTTGGTAGCACGATGTTGCGGAAA
>Ga0208597_1000116_pt1 | contig 29362 bp, 15 predicted proteins | sample LakMenEpi05May12_FD_150673 | JGI IMG/M metagenome (GOLD analysis project Ga0208597, IMG submission 150673) | Freshwater microbial communities from Lake Mendota, WI - 05MAY2012 deep hole epilimnion (SPAdes) | ecosystem: Environmental > Aquatic > Freshwater > Lake > Epilimnion/Euphotic zone ...
CTTATCAAACCGAAACCAAAAATATCACTGTGGATTTTGGCGATGCATTTACGGTTCCCAAGAACATTGGGGCCAAGGATTTGTATGCTGTGGGACATTTTTACAACGATACCACTGAGGATAAAATAGCAGTGGTTAAATTCCACGCCGACGGGGTAAAATTTAAATAATGTAAATTACGATTCAACTTGGAATCGAAAACCCTATAAAATGAATAATCTTGTGGGGAATTGATTGATTGATTGATTGGCTATCAACGCGAAAGGGCACCCAATGGGTGCCCTTTCGCGTTGATGATATAGTTGCCCTAAATGGGAATCCTATTACTTGATTTCAAAAGTATTCATAAAGGCTGTCGTGAAATTACCCGCCCTAAAATCAGGATCGCGCATCAATTGCAAATGCAATGGAACCGTAGTTTTCACGCCTTCAATAATGAATTCGCCCAGAGCACGCTCCATCTTCACAATCGCTTCATCGCGGGTTTGAGCAGATACAATCAGCTTAGCGACCATGGAATCGTAGTATGGAGGAATGGTATAACCAGCGTAAATATGTGTATCCACACGAACTCCATGTCCGCCCGGACGGTTCAATTGGGTAATTTTACCCGGGCAAGGTCTAAAGTTGTTATGAATATCCTCGGCGTTAATACGACACTCTATAGCGTGTTTGGTTGGATAATGATCCTTCCCAGAAATGGGAACACCTGCAGCGATTAAAATCTGCTCTTTCACCAAATCATAGTTAATCACTTCCTCAGTTACCGGATGCTCCACCTGAATACGAGTATTCATTTCCATGAAATAGAAATTACGGTGCTTATCAACCAGAAACTCTACCGTTCCAACTCCCTCGTAATTGATGATCTGAGCTGCTGCTTTTGCGGCCTCACCCATTTTCTCACGCAATTCTGGCGTCATAAATGGCGACGGTGTCTCTTCAAGCAACTTCTGGTGACGACGTTGAATGGAACAATCGCGCTCACTCAAATGACAAACTTTTCCGTATTGATCTCCAGCGATTTGGATTTCGATGTGACGTGGGTCTTCGATGTATTTCTCCATGTACAAACCATCGTTTCCGAAGGCTGCACCGGCTTCTTGCTTCGCACTATGCCATGCTGGCTCTACTTCTTCGTCTTTCCAAACGATGCGCATACCACGACCACCACCACCAGCAGTTGCCTTCATGATAACGGGGTAACCGATTTCATTGGCGATTTTGATGGCTTCGGTGAAGCTAGATAAAAGACCTTCCGAACCAGGGATTGTAGGCACGCCGGCCTTTTTCATTGTATCCTTTGCGTTGGACTTATCTCCCATTTGGTCGATTTGTTCCGGTGTGGCACCAATAAACTTGATACCATGATCACGACAAAGTGCAGAAAATTTGCTGTTTTCAGACAAAAATCCATATCCGGGGTGAATTGCATCGGCATTGGTTATTTCAGCCGCCGCTAGGATGCGCGACATAGAAAGATAACTATCCTTACTCTGCGGTGGGCCAATACAAACGGCTTCATCAGCAAAACGAACGTGCAAACTTTCACGATCGGCTGTAGAATAAACGGCCACTGTTTTAATCCCCATTTCCTTACAGGTACGGAGTATGCGAAGAGCAATCTCACCGCGGTTAGCGATTAAGAGTTTTTTAAACATAACAATTTTGATTAGGCGGGTTCAACCAAGAATAAAGGCTGATCGTATTCCACAGGACTAGCGTTATCAACCAAAATCTTAACAATCTTACCAGTCACTTCACTTTCGATTTCATTGAACAATTTCATTGCCTCAATGATACAAACTACTTTCCCAGAGCTCACATCATCGCCAACATTTACAAATGCAGGAGAATCAGGATTGGCAGTACGATAAAAAGTACCAACCATTGGCGATTTGATGGTAATCAAATTGTCGGCCTTAGGTTCAGCTACCGGCGCACTCGTTGCTGCTGCAACAGGAGCAGAAATAGCTACCGGTGCTGGCGCTGCTTGCATTGCGACAGGTGCTGGGGTATATTGAGCAGTGGTAAATTGAGCCGGGTTCTTTTTGATAAGTAGTTTAAAATCTTTTTGATTGATTTCTACTTCATCTACACCTGCAGTTGAAACAAATTTAATCAGTGCTTGAATCTCTTTTATGTCCATAGTTTTTTGATAAAATGATTCTGCAAATAAAACCAAAAATGAGCGAAAACGACCAAAAAAGGCATGATTTTTACCAATAATCACCCAAAATGACCTAAAAAATGGTCAAAAACGTCAAAAATTACTCAATTTGTTTTAGAACCGATAAGCCAATCCGCCTTGGACAATCGCTTTTGCAGCCCCCACCTCACCAAACAACATCAATGATTTATAAATATCGCCTCTTAAGCTTTCACTGTGGCGCAGAAAAAACCTGCACAAGGAATCATGACTACTGCGATTACTTTTTGCATAGAGTTTACAACGGAATGTTACCGTGTTTCTTCTTGGGATTGTTTTTCACCTTATTCTGAAGCATGTCAAAAGCCTGAATCAAACGCGCACGTGTTTCTTCTGGCAAGATAACTTCATCTACAAAACCGCGCGCGGCAGCCCTGTATGGATTGGCAAAAAGATCACCGTATTCCTTTTCCTTCTCTTTCCAAGCGCTATCGCGATCATCAGAAGAATCGATTTCTCGTTTAAAGATGATTTCTGCAGCGCCTTTGGCTCCCATTACCGCAATCTCCGCAGTGGGCCAAGCAAAATTCATATCCGCACCGATGTGTTTGCTGTTCATTACATCATAAGCGCCACCGTAGGCCTTGCGCGTAATGACAGTAATCCTTGGCACCGTTGCTTCACTAAAAGCATAAAGCAATTTCGCGCCGTTGGTAATAATAGCATTCCATTCTTGATCGGTCCCAGGCAAGAATCCCGGAACGTCTTCCAATACCAACAAAGGAATATTAAACGCATCGCAGAAACGCACAAAACGAGCCGCTTTCTGTGAACTATGAACATCCAATACACCCGCCAAAAACGCAGGCTGATTGGCTACAATTCCTATACTTTTTCCTGCCAAACGGGCAAACCCGACAACAATATTTTCGGCATACGAGGCATGTACTTCAAAGAATGAATCCGCATCCACAATCCCCTGAATCACCTCTTTCATATCGTAAGGCTGATTGGGATTCTCAGGAATAATATCCATCAACACTTCCCGTGTCTCATTCCCGCCGTGATATGGCAATGGCATGGGCTTTTCTTCACAATTCTGTGGCACATAAGAAAGCAATTTGCGCAAATTCTGTATACAAACCACTTCATTGGGAGCTGTCATGTGCGCCACACCACTTTTTGAACCGTGTACCGAAGCACCACCTAAATCCTCACTGCTCACATCTTCGTTGGTCACCGTTTTCACCACGTTGGGCCCGGTAACAAACATGTAACTGCTATTTTCAACCATGAAAATAAAATCGGTCAAGGCAGGAGAATAAACTGCACCGCCGGCACAAGGACCCATAATAGCAGATAACTGAGGAATCACTCCACTGCTTTGAACGTTGCGATAAAAAATATCCGCATAACCGCCCAAAGAAACCACACCCTCTTGGATACGAGCACCACCAGAATCATTCATTCCTATGATTGGAGCGCCATTGGCCAATGCCATTTCCATGATTTTGCAGATTTTCTCCGCATGGGTTTCACTCAACGATCCACCAAAAACAGTAAAGTCTTGAGAAAACACATACGTGGTTCTGCCATTCACTTTTCCATAACCTGTCACTACACCATCACCCAAGAACTGCTGTTTCTCCATACCGAAATCGGTACTGCGATGGGTAACAAAAGCACCCACTTCGCAAAAACTGCCTTCATCCATGAGCAACGCAATACGCTCGCGGGCCGTTAACTTGCCCTTTTTGTGTTGAGCATCAATACGAGTTTGTCCACCACCCAAAGATGCTTCCTCGCGTTTTTGAATTAATATTTGTCTACGAGAATCCATAAATTTCATAATTAAACCACCCAATAAAATCAGGTAGCACTGTCAAGATTAGTCTTTTGGCGAATCTTTCAACGATGCCAAATCAAACAACAATGAAAAACGCATTTGATTTTGCAAAGGATGTCGGCTCGCAAAAGGCACCAAATAAGCGGCATTCACTGTAAATGTTTGATACTTCAACCCAATACCCAATGTTCCGTACTGTCTGCCACCCTTCGTCTTTGATTCGTAAAATACGCCACCGCGAATGGTAAACTTATCGTCGTAGATATATTCTGCACCACCACTTAACATATATTCATTTAGCTCTTCCTTCAACCCACCAGGAGCGTCATAAAAAGATTGAATCATTCCTTGAACTACGTTCACATCAGGATCACTGCCCGTATACTGACGAACATCCGAAACACCATTAAATATTACTGAATCTTCCCCTTTGTAATTAACCAAATAATATGGGCGGGTTGGAACCAATAATTTATTGATGTCCGCATACACATTAATGGTGTTATAATCGTCAATTTTATGGCTGTAACCCACACCCATCTTCAAATTGGTTGGAACAAAATCACGCTTCTCTTTTGAGGAATACGTCATTTTAGAACCGATGTTTTGAATATTCAATCCGAATTGGATTTTATCGTATCCGCCATTGCTCGACTTCACTTCGGTTTTGTAAAGCAAATTGACATCTCCAGCACCACCGGTAGCAGCCTTGTAGTCGATACCATTATAAGCCCTGTTACCAGTAAGATTAGAGTATACAAAACGCAAATTCACTCCCATGGAGAACTTTTTGGTAAACTGGGTAGCATATCCGCCATCTAAAGCAAATTCATTGGGTGTAAACTGACCCGTTGGGTTACCATCGAAATCGGTGAATTGGATATTACCCAAAGAGAAATATCGCATCGCACCAGAAACGGCACTGTTTGCACCAACCTTACTGTAACCTGTCAAATAGCTAAAGCCAACATCACTTACTAAATTTCTAAGCCAAGGCGCATACGACATGGAAAATCCTGTTTTGTTCTTAGCATTAATCAAATTGGCCATATTCCAACTACCACTGTTGGCATCTGGATCAAATAGAGCCACCCCAACGTCACCCATGGCTGCAGAACGACTATCGGGTGTGATTGTGAGGAAAGGAACCATCGTAGTTACTGTATTCAACTGACCTGCCAACTCTTTGGAACTCAATGGTCTATTTTGGGATTGCAAAAAACCCCATGAAGAAATTGTAAAAAGCGCTATTGTTGCAGTTTTTTTCATAATGCTTGTTGGCAAAAATATGTTATCGGTTTTGTGCATCCTAATGGTACGTTAAAGATATTTGGTTAAAACGGAATTTATCTTGAATCATTCTATCTACAGTTTGATAAATTTTCCACCCACACTTTGCTTCAATCCGTCTTCCGTTGTTAATATAATTTGATAGAAATAAATTCCGCCCATCAGCTGACCACCATTGTGTGATCGTCCATCCCAAACCATTGCATCAAATTTGTTTTGGGCTGACTCGAGCCATGCTCCACCCTGCTGGACTTCTCTCCCAGCGGCATCATACACAAACCACTTTGAGGTAATATTCTCCCCCGGCAATGTATGTCGTACCGAAACAGTAAACGGCTGCGAACCCGCCCCACCGGAACCTTCACGACCGTCAAACGGTACCGGAAAAGCACTGGATTCTGTAATTTCAAATGTCCGCGGCGGTATCACCAAACACTCCACCGAACCTTTGCCTCCATTGTTGTATATATCCCATGCCTTACAGGTTAGGAAGTGTTTACCAGGCTGCAAACCATTGAGAGGAATTCTCACTGTTCCTGTGGTATACGAATTGACATCGTAAGAAAAATAATCGTTTAACACATAAGAGCGTTGGTCTTCCGTTCCTTCATCGATTACCAGTAGCAAATCACGACCAATTCCAGCCCCCGTTGCATTGATCCCATCCTTATCAAAGATACGCGCCACAAAATCCACATCACGAGCCACCTTACCGCCACTAATAAAAGTGGTATCCTGCATAAACGCGCGTACAATTGGACCCTCTGTACCTGGATTGATGCCCACTTCACTGCCCCCGATGATAAATTGCCAAGATCCGGCGGCATCCGTTTCGCCATTGTGGGCATAAAATTTGGCTACCCCAATCCCATAATTATACGATATGTCTTTGGGTACCGAAAAAACCAATTGGAAATCCCCATTCTTCACAGATACTTGGCCATTGAACAAAACACCAGATTGTTCCAAAAATGGAACCGGCGAAGCACTTTTGTCGTTATTCAAAGTAAACTTCTGCGATGGCTTATCGAATACTTTCACCCACATCGTACCATTGAAATTGCTAAACTTGCCTACCAATCTCTCATTGACATGTCCTTTCAGTGTAATGACAGAAAATGCTTTCACTGTATCGCGAAAGGCACTCAGCGATTTGCCATTTACACTATCTACGGCGATGATATGCTTGGGAAAAGCAATGGGCATACTTGCATCACCCAATAGGGCAAATTTGTTGTCTTCCGTATTATATGGTGGCGGTCGATTTTTCATTTTCTGAAACACTTCGCCCAGTGTAGGAATGGGTTCGTTGGGTTTCGGAAATCCGTATTTTGTCCAGAAGTCGCTGTTGATTTGAGTATTTCCACTCACATAAACCAAACGCGTAGTGCTCATCAAGGCAATTGCGCCACCTTTTGGATTTAGCAACGATAGCACGCCTGCGCTTTTGCTCTTTGGATCATCGTATTGACTAAATTCACAGGTAGCGGTAAACATGATAGGCATTCGATTTGCATTTTCCCAACTGTTGATCATTGGAATATCCAAAAAAGATTCTTGTGCCCAGCCCTTAAGACCGCCATGACCTTGATAGTTAACAAACAAAACGCCGTCCTTCATACTCCGATTAATTGCCGCACTCATGTCGGGGTAACTTTCATTGTTGCCCGTTGTAGACTGTTTGAAGGCATCAGAATAAAGCTTATTGACGTTCAGATAAGGGTAAAACTTGTTGATGTATTGGGCATTCTTCTCACTTTCCAGAACGAATTCAGTTTCCCAACCCTCATCGGCATCATCGCAAGCAAAGGCAATATTCGATCTCCATGGACCCAAGGCCAAAGGGCTACTATAACGCTTGAGTTTTTCCACCACGCCCATGGCATCCTCATTTGTATAACAGGGTATTCTTCCCACCGGAACCGTGAGTTTTGATTTGATAATTTCCGGATCACCTTCAGCAGAATCAAGATAACCTAAGAAATCGTCTAAGGAAAAATTGGCGTTGTTATTATATGATTGATAAACGGGAACGAAGTTGGTATTATCCACCAAACGATTTTGCATGTCGTACGATGCCGCACCAAAGAGCGTAACAAATCGCAGTTTCACACCCTGACTTTCCGAATATTTATACTGCCAACGCAAATAGTTCCTGATGGCGACCAAATCCTGCATTCCGCCAGAAAATTCATTGTAAATTTCTTGTGGAGTGATCACAACCGTTTTGAAATTGGTTGGGGCTGCCTCTCTAAATGCTTTTAATGCATTGGCCGCCTTGGTGAAATTGGGATGTGTTATGATGACAAACTCGTACGCCCCTTGAAAAGCAATATTCTGATTTGATAGTAATTTGATCAATTTGGGCTTCAAAAAATCATTTGCATTGGGATCGAAACAGATAAATGTATGATGATCGGTTTTACCCTTCAGCAACATCGACAATTTACTACCTGAAACCGGCTGCAGAGTCATTGAGGCAGGCAGAATCGGGACCGACACATTCCATACTTTACAATTTAGGCTGCTTGATGCGAATTCATAGGCCAGATTGCTTGGGTCAGACGCCATTTGTGCATGCCTGATAAATGAAGTAGATGTGGGTGTGATCGTGATATTGGATGAGGGTTGTTTATCTGGCGAAGACGACGTGATTTCGAAAAAGTCTAAAAATCCATACGATTTGGTATTGGGACGATTGAGTTTAAACTGCAGATTTAAGGCACCACCCACCACCGGGACTCTAAATACTCTTTCTAGGTATGTATAGTTTTCATAACTACCGTAAATCGCTCTCAAATTGTAACGGAAGTACTTTCCATTGGCATTTACAACCAAAGAACCCGTATCATCGATCATGGTAGCGGCAAAAGTAATTTTCACCCAAACCGAATCCACAAAGGAAGGAACATTGGTAACAAAACTCCGATTTGTTGTCTCATTGCCAAACTTTTCCCCGAACCATGTCCGACCCATTCCAGCGGGATTTACAAGGTCTGTATCGTGTTTTAAGTAGATTTCATTCCCTGAGTACGTGGTTGTGATGGCGCCTACAAAGCCCGGTTGATCTTGAATTCGCTTGCCTTTTTTAGTATCACTACCCAATATAAAAGTAGTATTGACAGCATAAAAATTGTTAAAACTTCTGTACTCACCGGCAGAAAAAATCCAATCCCGGGTAGATTGTCCGTAAAACAAAATATAATCACCGTCGTCCCACTTCCCATCCGACTCTCCTTCGATAAAAATAGGTATTTCAGGACTTTGAGGGGATGGCGCCGAATAATTCATCTGACTCAATTCAGCACCTTGAATACCAAACAATTGAAAGTTACGAGGATCCGTATTTTGGACATCCAAACCCATCTTGGCGAGCTCAGATTTTGTAATTTTATGGATTCCAGAATTATCTATTTGCAACTGCGCCCATTTCCCCGAAGCCAAGAAAGACTGGGCTTTCAGGCCAAGAATTGGCAAAAAAACAAGGAGGGCTATTAACTTAAAATGAAACTTCACAGTGATGTAACGTAAAAAATCAAATTTACATCAATTAATTTCGATTTTAATACAAAATTTCAACACCTCTTTGCGATCAACCAAGCAAAGTTTTTGAGTTTTTACAATATATTTGGCATTGAGTCGTTTTTATTTGTAGTTTTGTTAATCATACCATATGAAAAGAGTAATACGTAAAATTAGCTTTGGTTTGTTTGGAGGGCTTGCTCTTCAGCTCCAAGCTCAGGATCCCGAACTCACTCAGTTCTATGCCGCTCCAGTATACACAAACCCAGCTTTGGCGGGGTCTGCCGTATGTGCTTATGGTGCTGCGGGAAGGGTTTCATTGAACTACAGAAACCAATGGCCAAACCTTCCGGGAACCTTCCGTTCTTTCTGCGCATCATGGGATCAACACATCCCCAGTGTAGGTGGTGGATTGGGAGCCATGGTTTTCCATGATATCGCTGGTTCAGGCTTATTAACATCTACCACAGTGAGTGGTGTTTATTCTTACCTATTGCCGTTGGACAGAGGTAGAATGTACATGCGTTTTGGACTTCAGGGGTCAGTAACCAACAAATCAATCAACTTTGGTCGTTTGAAATTTGCGGATCAAATCAACCCTACTCAAGGTTTTGTATTGCCAACAGGTGAGCAAACGCCTTCGAGCAGTGTGACCTATCCCAATTTTAATGCAGGATGGGTTATGTATACCTCTAAATTTTACATGGGTTTTGCTGCGCACAACGTGAATCAGCCCAATTGGAGTTTTTACAAAAATCCTGATGAAATTTTACCGATGCGTTTAACCGTTCACGCGGGTGGTGTAATCCCAATGTCAAGAAGTCGTTTTGAAGAGAATAATTTCTCTCCTAACGTTTTGTTCATGAAGCAAAGGAATTTCACTCAATTGAATTTGGGTTTCTACGCAAACAAAGGTCCTTTGGTTACAGGTTTGTGGTTCCGCCAGACATTTGGTGCATTCAAGAACTCAGATGCCATCATCATGTTGGTTGGATTTAGAAAGAATCGTTTCAAGTTTGGATATAGCTACGACTTCACGGTGAGTGATGGTAGAAGCGCTATCCCTTCAAGTCATGAAATCAGTGCGACAATTGACTGGTGTGTTCCTCCAGGAAGAACGCCTTTCAAACCTTTACACTGTCCAGAATTTTAACAAAAAAGACGTTTTCCACATTTTGACGACGAAAAAGCCCAATGTATCAGTGGCTTTTCTGACGAGAATGTTGAAAAAAAATATATATTTGCAAATAATACACAATATCTGTCGTTATTAATAACTAAGAATGCAAACCGTGTTAACAAAAAATCGCACTTGGATTTGGGCAATCGCAGCCATTGTGGCTACTAGCGCCTGTACTACTAAGAATGTCAGCAAGACCACCGGCCAAGGATATAACAATCCTAAATGGGGTGGATTTGCCAATCCTAAGTACAAAGGACAAGAAACTGGTCCTGGTTTAGTATTGGTTGAAGGTGGATCTTTCACCATGGGATCTACTGAAAAGGATCTTCAATTCGACAATAACAATGCTGAAAGAACAGTTACTGTAAACTCATTCTACATGGATGAGGCAGAAGTAAGCAACTTGCAATACCGTGAATACGTGTATTGGTTGATGCGCACTTATGTCAGCTATCCTGAAGTTTATCAACGTGCCCTCCCCGATTCATTGTGTTGGAGAAGCAAATTGGCTTATAACGAGCCTTTCGTTGAATACTACTTCCGCCACCCTTCATATAAGGACTATCCAGTGGTTGGTGTAAATTGGTCGCAAGCCGCAGAATTTGCCCAATGGAGAACTGAGCGTGTGAACGAAATGATTTTGGATCGTGAAGGCATCGTAAAGTTTGATATCGTAACTGATAACAACGACGATAACACTTTCCACACTCGCACTTACCTCGCCGGTCAGTATGATTTCATCAAAAAGGGCAAAAAGCCTTTGAGTGACTTCAGCAAGAAGAAAAAGAAAGACCAAAAGCGCTTTAAGGTGTTGATGGAAGATGGTATTATGTTGCCAGAATATCGTTTACCAACCGAAGCTGAGTGGGAATATGCTGCTCAAGCAAACATTGGTGAAGTTACATTCAACAACATCGATCAAAAGAAAATCTATGGTTGGACAGACTATACAATCCGTATCAAAGAAGACCAAGAGAAAGATCGTGGTAAGATTCGTTTGAATGCCATGGTTGGTAAAGGTGATTTCGGTGGAGTTGCAGGTGGTCCATTAAATGATGGTGGTTTTGTACCTACCCCCGTATTCTCATATTGGCCAAACGCTTATGGTTTGTATAACATGGAAGGTAACGTAGCCGAATGGACAATGGATGTTTACCGTCCTTTATCTCAAGAAGATTTCGATGCGTTCATGCCTTTCCGTGGTAACGTATACAAGACCTTGGTTTTGGATCAGTATGGCGTAATCGAACAAAAAGATTCATTGGGTCGTTTGGTATATCGTGATGTAACTGAGCGTGAAAACGTGAACCGCAGAAACTATAAGAAATCTGATAATATCGGTTTCAAGGATGAAGAGAATTACAACAATGGTGATATGACTTACGAATACGGTGTTACCTCATTGGTTAACAACAAAGCCCGTGTTTACAAAGGCGCATCATGGAACGATCGTATCTACTGGGCATCCCCAGGAACCCGTCGTTTCTTAGATGAAAAGCAAAGTCAGTCTAACATTGGATTCCGTTGTGCTATGATTCGCATTGGTTCTCCAGTGGGTAATGGCAAAAAGAAATACAACAACTTGCCTAGCTCTGGTATCGACAAGAAGACCAAGCGTCGTAAATAATAGATATTAATCATAAACAAAAAGGGCCGCTAATTGAGTGGCCCTTTTTGTTTTGCGTATGTGGAATTCTAATTACATAGAATCATAAGAAATTTGGGATAATTCTGCAATACATTAAAGACGAAAGGGCTGATCGCAGAGGCACCCGGAGAATCCATCAAAATACCTTAAAAAAGAAAAGCCCCGTTTCCGGGGCTTTTGTATGCTCTTAGAGCGAGAAACGAGACTCGAACTCGCGACCCCAACCTTGGCAAGGTTGTGCTCTACCAACTGAGCTATTCTCGCATGAAGTCTGATCCTTCAATCGTGGTGCAAAAATACGTCAATAATTCTTTTCCATCAAGTAGAATCGAAAAAAAAGAAAAAAAGGCAGTCCTGTAAGCCGGGTTCTGTACTCAGGTTGCCCTGAGCTTCTATCATTGATCTGGGATGTTACTCACGCAACACCTCTATCGGTCTACCCTCCTAGCCTGCCGAAGCAATTGAGCGGGCCGCCCAAGACCAGGTTTATTTGACCTTTCAACCCGTAAGGTTTGTCCCAATCCTGAATCACTCCAGAACGAGTGGGCTCTTACCCCACTTTTTCACCCTTACCTCCCGAAAGAGGCGGTTTTGCTTTCTGTGACACTTTCTGTCATCCTAGGCCGAAGCCTAAAATGCCTTCTTATTAGGAAGTACGGCGCCCTTTGTTGCCCGGACTTTCCTATTCGCTTTTACGAATCGATAGAACGGACTGCCAAGTATCAAAGGTAACACCGAATTTGGTGGAAAACACAAGGCTACATCAATAACGCGATTTCTTATCTTTGTAATCTAGCAGTATGGAAACACAATTTGAGGTAGTCATAGGACTTGAAATTCACATTCAATTACAAACCAAGAGTAAAGCCTTCTCTTCGGATAGTATCGAATATGGCGCCTTGCCAAACACACAGGTGAGCCCCATTAGTCTCGGTCATCCCGGAACACTGCCAATGCACAACCGCGCAGCCATCGACAATGCTATTAAAATGGGATTGGCACTGAATTGTGATATCCGCGAAGTGAATCGTTATTCCCGTAAAAACTATTTCTATGCCGATTTGCCGAAGGGATATCAAATCACACAGTTCGATACCCCATTGTGCGATAACGGTGCCGTACAGATCAAATTAGGCGATGGTACGATCAAAGAAATCCGTCTTACCCGCATCCATATGGAGGAAGACACGGGGAAAAGCATGCACGACCAGGATTTGTATGATACGCTAGTGGATTATAACCGTGCTGGAACAGCCCTCATTGAAGTGGTTACCGAGCCCGACGTTAAATCTGGCGAAGAAGCCTATGCGTTCGTCACTGAAATTCGTCGTTTGGTTAGATACCTCGATATCTGCGATGGTAACATGGAAGAAGGAAGCCTTCGTTGCGATGCAAACATTTCTATTATGCCCAAAGGCAGCAAAGTGTTTGGTACCAAGGTGGAAGTGAAAAACATGAACTCCATTTCCAATGTTAAGCGCGCCATCGACTTCGAAATTGCACGTCAGACCGAAGTCCTCAATAGCGGAGGCATCATCCAAGGTGAAACGCGCGGATTTAATGGCCTCAATGGAAGTACCTTTAGCTTGCGTAAAAAGGAAGCAATCAACGATTACCGATATTTCCCGGAGCCCGATTTACCACCAACCATTGTCACCAAAGAATATATAGCCCAAGTAAAATCAGGGATGCCAGAATTGCCAGCTACGTTATACAATCGGTTTACCAACGAATATGGCCTGAGCGATTACGATGCTTCGGTTTTGGTAGATGATAAGCACAGTGCACTCTATTTTGAAAAGGTTGTAGGCATATCGCCAAAGTATAAGCAAGTCAGCAATTGGATTTCCGGACCAATACGCGGCTATTTGAATGAAAATGCGTTGAGTATGGACGAATTCCATCTATCGCCTAGTCAGATTGCCGAAATTATCGAACTAATCGAATCCAACAAAATCAGTCATACCGCCGCAACGCAACAGCTCTTCCCTGCCCTTACTAAGCAAGCGGATTCGTCTCCAACAGCCTTGGTTGAATCAATGGGCTTGGCCAATATCACCGACACTTCTTTTATCGATGAGATTGTTCAGACGGTCTTGTCGGAATTCCCTGAAAAAGTGACAGAATACAAAGCGGGAAAAGTGGGCTTGATGGGCTTATTTGTGGGTGAAGTGATGAAGCGATCACAGGGCAAAGCCGATCCAAAAACAGCAAATACATTGGTAAAACAGGCGTTGGACAGTATTTAAGTTCACAATCATGGGGGCGCCTCAAACATATCTAAATGACGGGCGATACTTGTCGACTTTTTTCCGTTCGATGCGATTTCTCCTTCCCCTTTTCTGTTTTGCTGTTTCCTTAACTGCATATCCTTTAACAGGGCAATCTTCAAATCGCACTGCGGCGCAAGGAATGGAAGCGGACGGATCTGACCCGGGAAAAGAAGCTGATATTCGGTTCATCCTACCTGAAAACCCCAAAACACTACCCTTTTTAGATACTTCGGTAAATTTGATTCAGTCGTTTCAGGTCAGTACCATTGCTAATATTTTGGCGACCTATGAAGCGCGAACCACGAGCGGCCAGACCATCATGCATATTGGCGATGAGCAGGTTGCTAGCTTAGCCACGGGGTTTCATAAGGGCTTGATGGGCAACGCCGCAACTCCGGGTCTGTTTTTCCCCAGTACTTTGGCTAATTATTCGATTCCCACAGATATAAATACCAGTCATACTGGATTGTGGACTTACGCCACCCCTAGCGAAACCAATCGTTTGTTACCGGCTGGTATCACGGGGTATGTCGCACAGACTTCCGAAGCCGGCAGCAATATCACATTACAAATTCCGCCTAATTATCAGCGTGTTTCGGATCGATTCACCTTGTATTGCGAGCGAAGCGAGATGTGCTTTGATGTTGTGATTCAAACATGTTCGGGCAGAAAATCAGACGGCAGCCCTATCAACCCAATAAAAAAAGAATTCCCGAGTGGCTCCGCTTTTAGGAACGGAATGGAAAGCATTGAGTTGACACTGCCTGCGGGTACAAAGGAGATTATTATCACTTGCAAAAAAAGCAGACTCACCCAACAGAGTTTCACCCTTTGGGGCGCATCATTAACCAACAGCGCGACACTCCAATTTCACAGCATCGGGATGAGAGGTTCCGGATATTCAGATTTACTTCGATTGGAGCAGTTCTTTGAACAATTACCCTTGATCAACCCCGATATCATATTACTTGATTTTGGTTTGTACGATAATTACAGAGCCCAAGAAAGTGAGTCGATCTATCTCCGACCATTAAAAGACTGCTTGGCGAAGCTAAAGGCCTCGGTTCCCTCGGCCAAAATTGTGATTTGCATTCCCCAAGATTGTATTCGTGGCGGACGAACATTGCAGACGTTTGAGAAATTCGAGCAGGCCGTCATCAATCTATGTAAAACAGAGCGTGTAGCCTATTACGATTGGTTTAGAGTGGCTGGCGGCAAATATTCTGCGCAATATTGGGCTGACTATCAATTATTTAAACCCGATGGACTGCATTTGGAAGAACTTGGAGAAAGCCTAAAAACGCAATGCTATGTATCGGCATTTCAACAAACCCAGCAGCGTTATGCAAACGGCTACCGTCAGTTCAGCCTACCCGCGGACAGTAGCAAAAGATTGGCATTTAGAACCAGGGATACACTCAGCAAGAATGTTCTGGTTTCCGAAGTTTGGCGATACCATGTGGTTAGAAGAGGTGAAACCGCCTATAGAATTGCTTTGCGATACGGAATCTCAGTGGCGCAGTTGAAAGAATGGAATCATCTCCGAAATTATAATATCGCGGCTGGCACTAGGCTTAAAGTGGGGAAAATATCCATCGCTACCAAGTCGGACCCAATTCAAGCAGTGGAAGTGAAAGACAGCACTGAATCGGAATCTAGTTCAGATTTCACGCCTGTAATTCCCGGGAAATCTCCGATAAAAAACACCCAAAAATTGGAAACTGTAAACACTCCAAAATCCAATGTCAACAATCCAATCAATGGCAGAACCGATAGTGCCTCGACTGCTACAGCATTGCCTAAGTCCAATACCATCCCAACAAACGTCAACAACGCGCCAAAAATCAAATATCACAAAGTACAAGCTGGCCAAACATTGTATTCCATATCAAAGGCCTATGGCATGGACGTGGCGACATTAAAGCGATTGAACGGACTCAGGAGCAACAATTTGACAGTAGGTAGACTCCTTAGGGTTCGATAAATTTCAAATTCCGAAATTGGAATTGTTGGGGAATGGATTAAATTTTTCCGGTAATTTTATAACTGATGATACCGATCCATTCGCGAAACATCGTTTGAAAATCGTTGATTGCTCCGGCTGAGGGCACCAAAAATGCCTCCAAGTTGTAATCACGTGTTGCGTTTCCGATATAATGGACTGGATATGGAATGAACTTCACCCCTGCCTTCCTAAAACAGGCCGCGGAACGATTCATATGAAAAGCGGATGTTATCAGAATTACAGAATCGGTCACACGCAAAGAATCCAGCAGTTTTTTGGTTTCAACGGCGTTTTCATAGGTGTTGCGCGACTTCGCATCGATAAAAATCCGGTTTTCGTTGATGCCAAATTCTTTCATTAGTTTCTTGGCGTAGATACTTTCGTAGTATTTTTTTGAAATCACCGAAGCCGAGCCCCCGGTGAGAATAACCGTATCAAACGATTGGTTGATCAGCCCCTTTAGTGGCGTGAAAAATCTTTCTGAGGCATCGCTGAAACCCATGCGGTTTCGTTCATGATCAAAACCCGAATACCCACCCAAAATCACGCACACTTTGGCTTTTGGCATTTCCAAATTTCCTTGAATATTATAAGGCTCAGGCTCCCACAACAAAGCCACCTCATTCATTAACACAGAATTCCCCGTTACAAATAGCAAACCCAAGGCAATAAGCGCAAAACGTCGTCTCTTATTCGCAAATCGCGGAATTAACAATAGAACCAATACAAGAACCAACCAAAACAATGGCTTCAATAAAAACGACAGAATTTTTGATGCGACAAAAAACATGCTGTAAAAGTAATGCATTTGTCCATTTCCTTGCATTAAACCATTGTAGATTGGGTTTCGTCTAATGGTGATTATACCTAATTAATTAATACCGATATTTGTAGAACATGCGCTTTCCTATTCCAGCCAATACGATTTCAAGGTTTTTATTGATCAGTCTATCAGTTTTATTCTCAGTTACTTCAAATGCTCAAGGCGATAACAATCCACCTGCGGGCAGAGGCGGTGAAGGCGGTGGAGGGCGAAGCGGGGGCCGCGGAGGATTTAGAGTACTTGGAACGGGCAAAGTGGTTGGGTCGAGTGGAAATCCAATATCCGGAGCCACCGTCACCATTTTATATCCAAAAAGCATCGAACAGATTGAAAAATCCAATGCCACCAATTTTTCCTGGGCTGATACGATCAACTTTAAACGAAAAAAGTCAACCCTTACCAACGAACAAGGACAGTATCAAATCAATGTCAACCTAAGAGCCTTTGCACCGGAAGGCAGCGATTTCTCTTGGATGATGGGCGAACTGCAAAATCCTAATTCCAAAGCATTTTATTTCCTACTGGTATCACAGCAGAACGACAGTAAAATCACAAGTCAATGGCTTAATCTATTGAGTTTGGTTGATCTCAAGCAAATGCCCCCACCCGAAGGCGGTTTTGAATTCAATATTCCCGATATGATTTTGTTGAACAAAGAGGAATCGATGAGTGCGGTGGAAATCAAGACCCAAGCGGTGTTGGTGAAAGGCGACACTACTGAAATCAACGCAAACAACTTCAAAGTTAACCCAGATGCTACGGCAGAGGACCTTGTCGGCAAAATGCCTGGTGTGAGTTCATCAAACGGACAAATTCAGGCCCAAGGTGAGACGGTAAAAAAGGTATTGGTGGATGGCAAGCCCTTCTTCGGCGAGGACCCCAATGCAGCCTTAAAAAACCTTCCCGCAGAAGTGGTTGGGAAAATCCAAATTTACGATGCAAAATCTGAACAGAGTTTATTCTCGGGGATTGACGATGGGAATACCACGAAAACGATGAATATCATCACCAAAAGTCAGTTTAGAAATGGCCTTTTTGGTCGAGGTTTCGCGGGCATTGGTCAATCCATCGAAGGAACGGGAGATCAGACGAAATACAAAGGCGGGATTACAATCAATTCGTTCCATGGCAATCGCCGACTCACGTTTTTAAGCCAAATCAACAATATCAATGAGCAGAATTTCTCCTTTGAAGATTTGATGGGAAGTATGGGCGGTGGCGGTATGGGTGGAATGGGAAGTCGCGGCGGTATGGGAAGTCGTGGCGGCATGGGAGGCGGAGGCAATTTCTTTACAGGTAACCAAAGTGGAATTACAACTACGCGTGCGATTGGCTTGAATTACAGCAATCAGTGGGGTAAGAATGTAGAGCTTAGCGGAAGTTACTTTTTGACCTCCACCGCAAATATCAATAGCACTGAAACAAATCGTAATTACATCGTGGGCGACCTCGCAAATGGCACAATCAATTATTTGGAAACCAACCCAAGTAATACTGATAATTTAAGTCATCGTGCAAATTTCCGCTTGAATTGGAAACTGGATTCTACCAACTCTTTGTTGATCGAGCCGAAGATTTCTTTGCAGCAAAATAGCAGTGAAAATCCCCTATCGGCGAACACAATCAATGGTTTGGGCGAAACGATTTCTAGGTTATCGAATTTCACCAATACCCAGACGGATGGATATAGGGCATCGAGCAGTATTTTGTATCGACATTCATTCAAAAAGAAAGGTCGCACCTTTTCTACTGAGATCAATCCAGGGATCAACGGACAAACAGGTAATACGATTTTGGCCAACTCAAATTATTTCATTTCCGATACTACCTCGCGAGATCAAAAAACAGATCTTTTGAAAAACACCACTACTTTTAGTGGAAACATGACATTCACCGAATCGTTAGATTCCAATAATTTCTTAGCGGCTACGGTTTCTACCAACATCAACCAGAATAACAATGATCGATTGGCGTATTTAATGGATGCGGCCACATTAGGATATACGAGGTTAGATACTTTCTTTTCAAGTAAATTCATCAATGGGTATTCACAGCACAAAGCCGGGGTAAGCTATCGTTATCAAACCTATAAATGGAACATTACCACTAGTTTAGACGGACAGTTGGCGTTGTTAGACGGACAGCAGTCGATGCCAAAAAACAGCGATTTGTCGCGGCAGTTCACTTCCCTATTGCCCAGTTTTCAAGCTCGATACAATTTGGGAATGAAACGCAATTTGCGGATGAATTACAACACATCAAACAATGCTCCTTCCATTGACCAGTTGCAGCCAGTAGTAAACAACAACAATACCATGCAGTTGAGCTCTGGTAATCCCATGTTGGTTCAGGACTATCAGCATAGCTTATTTTTACGATATTTCTCTGTGACACCCGAATCAGGAAAAAACGTATTTTGGATGATCAACACTCAATACAGCAACAATTACATCAGCAATAAAACCATTCTTGGCGGCAGAGAAGCAAAATGGATTTTGATGGATTCCAATGTTTTTAGTGGACCTCAATCCGGCAGCGAAAGTTATTCTGGGTCGGATAGCGTACTTCTCTCTCCTGGTGGTCAGATCACGATTCCAGTGAACGTAAATGGTTATTATTCACTTCGATTGTTCGGATCATGGGGCAAAACCATCAAAAAAATCAATGTCAATACGAATGCCGGGATTACAACATCGCACATTCCTAGTTTGATTCAAATGGGTAACGCAAAAGCCATTTTAAATTATGCAACCAACCCATCCATTACTGCGGGGCTTGTTTTGGCGAGCAACATCTCTGAAAAAATCGACTTTACGGTTTCTGGAAATGGCGCTTACAGTCAGGTGATCAATAGCATTCAAAAGACTAACAATCAAACGTATATCAATTACAATGGTCGTTTCGCAATGAATTTTATGCCCACGAAAAAATGGGTGATTAACTCTGATGTCACTTATCAGGCATACCAAGGTTTATCGAACAGTTTTAATCAACAATACTATTTGTGGAACGCGGGTTTAGGATATAAATTCATGAAAGGCAACGCGGGTGAATTGCGCTTAACGGCCTACGATATCTTAAATCAAAACAGGAGCATTCAACGTAACGTAACCCAAACGTATTACGAAGACGTTAGAACCAAGGTATTGACACGTTACTTGATGATTACCTTCACTTATAAGTTACGCAAATTCAATGGCAAGGGCGAGGATGGCAAAGACATGAAAATGTTCTTTCCAGGCGGAATGCCCCCTCCAGGAACGCCAGGACACGGAATGCCAGGTCGTTAAGGTGCGATTTGCTAACCAATCCAATTTGCCAACCAATCCCTGGCGCTCCCTATTCGATGACTTGGAATTGTCGATAAACAACAGCGCCTGAGACCGTTCTGAACGAGATAATATATTGTCCTTGCGATAAAGACATTCCAATTGAACCAACATTGGAAGGTGTATTAAATTCAAAATCCTGAATTTGTTTTCCGATTGGATCCATGATGAAGTAGGATTGAATGGCCTCATTGCTTCTAAATTCCATCGTTGCACCCATTTTTTGTGGGTTGGGGAATAATTTTAAATCAACAATTGAGATCGATCGTGTATTTCCAATAATTTCAATTGGCAATTTCGCGCTTTCCAAGTTACTGCAAGAATCGCCCGAAAGTTGTATTTGATGGTAAACTGTAATGCCTTCGGAAATCATTCTAAAGGGATAGGTATTGACCAGTGGGCTTTGACTAGAACTTGACCATCCTGGAGATTGTAAAATATACCAACTATGCTGTCCAGAAATTACTTTTGGCGACAGTTGATAGAAAGTTGTATCTACCTTTTTGCTCGAAGCATAGGTAAATGATGGATTGGGTTTGGCGCTTAACTGAACAATTTTTATTGATGAGTTTACTTTACAACCCAAGGGCGATGTGGCGTAAAACTGAATTGAATCGCCATTTGAAATCGAAAGAATGCCTGTTTTTAACGTTTTGTTGAGCGGGAACTTATTTTTATTGACATTAGCCCCTATTGCGCCGACATCTCCACCGCAATCAAATCCAAACTTTACACTACTTGCGCATGTGTTTATGATAGTTGACGAATCCAAAGTGGTTGTAATTGCTGTGATGCTATCGGAGAGTACACTATATGATTTCTTGAAAGTTCCGCATACCAATTGACTGGAATCAAGTACTTCAAAATCTAAAGGTGTCGACTTGCTTTTTAGAGCGATTGTAAAATCTGATTTCATGCCTTGCGATTTCCCGTTAATCCAGACATTGTATTTGCTTGGCAAATCACTCAGTAAAACCGTTTGATTCTGACCTACACAATTGGATGACCCGTTGGTAGTTATGACGTATTTGACTTCTTTACACGCATTTGTGTAGGAAGAAAAGGCAGCAATCGGACTCACTCCACAATCGGTATTCACCGTGTATCGAACCCATAATTTGAGCAAAGAATAGGCATTGGCTGCGGAAACATTGTAGAAAGTATCCTTTCCGCTATTGCTAGTTTTGATCCAGGTTTTTCCGCTGTCTTTGCTGACTTCATATTGAACGGCAGAAGTTTGAGCAAACCACCGGAATGTAACGTCCGTAAGGGATAGGTCAAACGGAGCTGCAACCACTTTAGTAGAAGAATCAGCCACAACGTAAGACTTCTTTACGGCGGTGCTCACACAGCCATTGGAAGATTTTGAATACACGTTAATAAATGTGTTACCCGATTTGGCCGACAAAGAAATTAGGGTATCGGTTTTAAATGGCCCTTTGACATTGGTTCCAAAGGAATCGGCAAAACTGCCTTTGGCTTTCAAGATAATGAGACTTCCCGCGCAATACGCTGATTTTGAAGGGGTGAATTCCGCGCTTACGGTGGGACGTTTTTTGATACTCAAACGAATGGTATCGCTGTAAGTGATACAGCCAATTTTGTTTTTCGACTCGCTGAAATACATGCCAGAGTCCTTTACAAATAGGGATAATTTGGAATTATTTACGGGGAGCCATCGCTGCGTATATCCTAAAGCAGATTGAGAAATAGCGGTGATTTTCAGTGAATCGCCTGAGCAGATATAATTTAATCCCGTGGGCGATACTTTTGATTTTACCGGAGAATCGTTGACCGTATAGGTTAATTTAACCGTATTGGACTCTCCAAGGGAATTATAGGCCTTGAAGTAAATCACGTTGTTTACACTTCCCGCCAATTGAGAAAGGGTTGGATTTTGCTTGTTGGATAAGAGTTTATACTTCCCGGATGCATCAAAGGTAAACCACTCAAATGACGTTGGGCTATTGGTTGCTGAACCGGCAAAACGAAACGCATTGGCACAAGCGGGAGTATCGACTAACCGTGCTTTTGCGACCGGCAATTTTGAACTCTGAGAGATTTTGAATGACTTGCCGTAAATCACATCACCCGAACTAGATCCGTTCCCATCTGCAGCATTTACATTGATATAAAACGTAACACTACCCATGTTCTTGCTAGGCGCCTTCCATTTGAAAACCCAAGAAGTACTATCCGTTCCAACTTTGGTATTTCCGGTGGAGGTATGTTCAATGTAATTGCGGGTTAATCCACTCACCGTGCCGGAATTTTTTTGAGTTCTTGCATCGGTGGTAGCAAATGTGCCGGATGCTTTTGAACTATCTGAACTCAACGCTGTGAGTTGGAATCCGAATGTAGAAATCCCTGATTCAGCATACGTAATAGTGACGGTGTATGTTGAGTCCATCAAATATCCCGTGGAGGGAATATTACTGCTCATTCTAACCCGATTCCATTGGGTTCCGCTTGTAACTACCGAAGAACCAGAGTGGCAACTGGTACAGTTGTTTTCATTGGGAGCACCCGTGTAACCGGAAGATGGTCCTGAAGCATTTGAGACAACATTTCCAATCAAGAATACGGCCAGTGAGGCCATGAGAATTTTCAACCAACGCATTTCCAAATTTCGTATTTTTTTCCATCTCCACAAATTGCTTTAAGCCATTGTGTTAAATATTATGTTATCCACATAATAATCTCCACAAAACCGACCCTTTGAACGCGTCAATATTTGATTTTATTGAAATTTCCCATAATCGCACAAAACATATTGTCGAATTGACACTTATTAAATTGTGGGATTTTTATCGATTCAAACCTTGATTTAATAGAAAAATAACACAAATAATTTATTAAGGTTGCAATTCAAACCAATCAAACATTATGAAAAGAAAACTTCTAGTAATTGTCGTGATGGGGATTTGTGGCTTTCCGATTGCGAAAGCACAGACCTCGAGTCCCGCTGGACAGCAGGACGGTGACACACTCAATGTTGGAACGGTTACAGTAACTGCAGTGGGAACAACCAAAAGTGTTCGCAAAGTGGGTTATTCTGTATCCCAAGTCCAAGGTAAAGGCCTCGTTTCCTCCGGGGAAAGTGGCGTAATCCAAGCCCTAACAGGAAAAGCATCAAACGTTCAAATCACCAAAAATGCGGGTGATCCAGGATCGGGTGCTTACATTCAGATTCGCGGACAGAACACAATTACCGGAAACACACAGCCGTTAATTGTAGTAGATGGTATTCCGGTAAGTAACTCAAGCGTTGGAGGCGGTGTAGATGGTGTAGTTCAACAATCACGTTTGAACGACTTAAATCCATCAGACATCGAATCAATGGAAGTATTAAAAGGTGCTGCTGCTGCTGCAGTTTGGGGTACTCGTGCGGCCAATGGCGTAATCATAATTACCACCAAAAGAGGTAAGCGCGGAATGAAAGTAGAATTTTCTTCTACTCTAGGTATCGACCAAGTAAACCGCGAATATGAAAAGCAGAGTACTTTCGGACAAGGATCAAACGGAAAATGGGCTGCTAACGCAGGTGGTAGCTTTGGAGATCGTATTGGTTCTCGTTCAGGTTCTGATTCCGTGAGTATGTCGGGCCAGCGATTTGAAGCTGAAAGCGGCAACATTTATCGCCCTATCATCAAAAAGGGTGACAAAACCGTTTACAACGATGCCAACCGCGACCAAGTTTTCCGCAACGGAACTACATGGAACAACAACCTTTCGATTTCAAATGCAACAGACAAGAGCACTGTATTCTTTAGCGTTGCCGATTGGAATCAGACGGGTGTAATCAATGGCAACTCAAACTACAGAAGAACTTCTGCTCGTTTGAATTTCACACAAAACGTGAGTGATAAGCTGACCATTGGATTCAATTCAACTTTGGCGAAGGTAACATCAAACAGAATTCAGATGGGTTCTAACTTAGATGGTCTTTACTTGGGTTATTTGCGTACATCTCCGGATTACGACAACACGGACTACAAAGGAACTTACTACACAGCGGGTGGTGTACCTACGTTTAACTCGCACAGAGGTTATCGCAGATACTTAGGAAATCTCCCTCCAACATATAACAACCCAGGTTGGACGATTAACGAACAGAAAAACACGTCCGATGTAATGCGTGTGATGATCACTCCAGAAGTGGGTTATCAGTGGAAGAAGAACTCTAAGTTCATCGCTCGTGCTGGATATGATATGTCGACCGACCGCAGAATCACTTATTTCCCAGTAAACTCTGCCGGTAGCTATGCCAATGGTGCATTTACTGACAATATGATTCAGGAATCTGAAATGAGCATGCATTTTATCAACCAAAGCAATTTTGCGTTGAACAAGAACATCAATTTGAATACTACTGTGGGTTATTTATATACCAACAACAGTTTCTACAGCATTGGTGGTTCTGCATCTCAGTTCATCATTCGCGACCAAGATCGTTTCTCATTCATCAACTCTACCAGCGCAAACATGGATCCGTTCAACTCTTATTCTCAAGTAAAGAACAACCGTGCTTATGCCGTATTGGATTTTGATGTGCAGGATAAGTTATTCTTGCAATTGACTACTGCGTCTGAGGCATCATCAACGTTTAAAAATCGCTTCCTTTCTCCTAGTGCGAGTTTGGCTTACGAATTCACAAAAGACTTCTTGAAGAGCGATGCGTTTTCTTATGGAAAATTGCGTGCTTCAGGTGGCCGTGTGGGTGTTGCACCTCCAGCATACATATGGAACACGAACTACGTAAGTGCTGGTTCTGCGTCAGGTTGGGGCGATTATTTAGATGCATCTCAATATGGTGGGTCTATCTATCGTAGCTCAACCCAGGGCAATCCTGATATCAAGCCTGAAATGAAAACAGAGTTGGAATTGGGTGCTGATTTGAAATTCTTGAAAGACAAAATTTCTTTGGGATTGACCTACTACAGCAACGTAATCGATGGCGCTGTTTTGGCTGTTACTGTAGCTAATTCTACGGGTTATTCTAGTCAGTGGAAAAATGCCGCAAACATCTCTAACAAAGGTTTCGAGGCTGATTTGAACATCAACTTGATCAAAAACAAAAATGTCACTTTGAATCTTTATGGCAATTTGGGTCTAAACCGTAACATGGTAAATGATATCGGTGGTGCAAATTCAATCTTCTTAGCTGGTTTCACAGGAACTTCTTCTCGCGCAGTAAAAGGTTATGCGATGGGTTCTATGTGGGGTGGTAAGTGGTTGCGTGACGAAAATGAAAAATTGGTTTTGGATGCCAATGGATTCCCTCAAGCAGCACCTCAAGAAGGCGTAATTGGGAACCCCAACCCTACTTACCGTGGCTCTGTTGGAGTAAATGGCAACGTGAAGCGCGTTGGATTCAATCTTTTGGTTGAAACTTGTCAAGGCAATCAAATGTGGGGTGGCACCTACGCTGTGTTGAACAATTTCGGCATCACACCTGAATCTGCCAATGAATTTACAGTATCTGCGGCTGACGCAGCAACAATCAAAGACTACACCGGCGCTACAATCGCAGCTAGAGCAGCTACCGCGGGTAATGGTTCTGTTGTAACAAATACGGATGGAACCTACACTTGTCGCGGTAACCTCGAAGATTACGGCAATGGTAAAGTTTGGTTGAACCAATCTTGGTACACTGGCTTAGGCGGTGGATTTGGATCAGTTTCTGAATCTTTCATCAAAGACGCTTCATGGGTTCGTATTCGTGAACTTAGCGCTACCTATGCATTGCCTGATGGCTTGTGCAGAAGTTTGGGCGTACCGGGTGGAATTTCTATTGGTGTAACCGGACGTAACTTGGCACTGTGGACCAAATTCGACGGTGTTGATCCTGAAACTAACTTAACAGGTGTTTCTAATGGCCGCGGTTTGGATTACTTCAACAACCCTGGTACCAAATCTTACTTGTTTAATATCAAATTCAATCTTTAATAATTACGAAAATGAAAAAAATATCAATCATTTTTTCGGTAGGTGTTGCAGCGATGATGGGTATGTCATCTTGTAAGAAAGACATAACCGAAATCAATAAAACAAACCCAAATCAGTTTAGCGACTCTGATCCTACATTGATGATTACAGGGGCCGAGTTGGCCAACGTAATTGTGAACGAAGGTGAGGCCGCTCGATTGGCTGGAATTTTCGCGGGTCATTTCAATGGTTATGACCGTCAGTTCATCTCATATGCGCAGTACAATATGACATCTGGTGATTTCAATTCACCGTGGAGTAACCTTTACACAGAGGGTATTGCTCAATGTCGTTTGATTGAAACCAAAGCCGCCAAAGCCAACAACAAATCTTTGCTAGGCGTTGCGATGATCAATGAAGCGCAGTTGTTGCTTGCTGCCTCAGGATTGTGGGGTGATATTCCCGACAAAGAGGCTTGTAACGATGCGATTTCAAATCCTAAGTTTGATAAAATGTCGGATGTTACTAAGCATTGTATCGCATTGTTGGATTCTGCAGCAAAATTGACTTCTGGTACTGCTTATAGCGCTGCTTTTGCAGGTTCGTTTGATTGGGCTGAGGTTGCAAATACATTGAAGGCTCGCGCTTATTTGCGTATGGGCGACTATGCATCGGCATTGGCTTCTGCCAAAAAAGGTGTAAGTGCTGGAGCCGACATGTATGCTAACCACAGCACTGAATCTCCAGGGGCTTGGAACTTATACTACGACTTCTTGGATTGGAACCGTGGTGGATATATCTCTTGCGATGGCGCACCTATCGTAGGCATGTTGGATACTGCCTCTAAGTCGAGTAAGAACAACCCAAAGACCGATGAAACTGCGCGCTTTGATTATTATTTCTTAGCAGACAATTACACGCCTTTGGATCCAAACATGTACACTGGTATTTTTGCCCCTACTTCTAACTTCGCGATGGTTTCTTACGTTGAAAACGAATTGATCATGGCTGAATGTTATGTACGTGCAGGCGACAATGCGAATGCTTTGTTCCATTTGAACAATGTCCGTAAGGAGCATGAAGCAAATTATGGTGGCTACAAAGACTATGTGTTGTCTGATTTTGGTCCAACAGCAATGGTAAAAGGCCCAACTGAATCTGCAGCATTAGGTCGTGAGATCATGGTTGAGAAATATGTTTCATTGTTCGGCCAATTAGAGCCCTTCTGCGACCTTCGTAGAACCAAAAACGCCATCGGTATTAAGCCATACGCTGGAACTTCTCTACCGGGATGTTTCATGGTTCCTCAAGACGAGATCAATGCAAACACAAATGCTCCTAAGGGTGGCAGTTTGTTTGATGTTTTGGAGTTATTTAAGTAAGATCAACGATTAAAATATCAAAGGCCCCGGCAACGAAGTTGCCGGGGCCTTTTTGTTACATAACGATATACCCAGTGAAGAATGTCAGCACATGTGTTGTCGAAAATGTTGGCACACATGTTGGCACAAAACAAAAACAGCCAGATGTTATCTGGCTGTTTTTCAATAATTTAGAAGCTAATTCTAGTGATCCCGCTGGGACTCGAACCCAGGACCCATACATTAAAAGTGTATTGCTCTACCAACTGAGCTACAAGATCGTTTCCTCTTCCTATTGTTAAAGGAGGTGCAAAAATACCATTATTCCCTTTAAAATCAAATTATTCCAGAAATTTCTTTCCTATATGTGTGGTGAACCTTCGTCTTTACTGCTCCCAACGATTCCAACATGCTGATCATCTTAGGGTTGAAATCACCCACCCACGCCAGCTCCATCGTTTCCATTCTCCTTTTAATCGCATTGCCTTGGTGAAACTTGATAATCAACCCTGTTTCCACGCCCAAATTGTGGTGGCTAGGCACAATCCCGAATACAATACCCTTGGCTTTACTGATTTTTCCGCGATTTAACATAAACTGAATCTTTTGCCACCAACCCATAGAACCCTTGAAATCCTTGAGAACTTGATTGATTTCTAATATGGCGACAAAAAACCCAATCGGCTTGTCGTTGTCGTAAGCGAAAACCGCAAACTCCTCTGGCATCGCGGGCTTGATTTCTTTCAATCGCTTGTGAAGTTCCTCATACTGCAACGGCTCAAAATCGTCGTGAAACGCCCATGCTTCATTGTAAATACTCACAAAATCCGCCGCAAACTTGTCCAATTGCGCATATCGAAAAAACTCAAATCGATACCCCGGCTTACTCATCACCCTTTCGGCAATCTTAGAAAATCGCTCATAATTGAATTCCTTTTCTACAATGTCGTAGGTATTCTGTTCGATTTCTAGCTGATAACCTCGCGTTGTAAACCACTGCTGGTAATATTTGGGATGATAGTTTTCTCGATACGATGTGGGTGTTGTCGCCGAAATCAACAAACCCCAGTAACTATCACGGTCGCCAAAATTGATTGGTGCATCGATGCTTAGACATGATTCGGAGGTGAGCCATGCCTCGGCGACATCAAACAGGGCGTTGGCAACCGTTGGTTCATTGATTGACTCAAAGAATCCGATGCCCCCACGTTTTCCAGATTTGGGTTTTACAGTGTAGAATGCAGCGATGCGGCCGGCCGTTCGGCCGGCCGCATCCAACGCTATCCAACGGCGCGCAGCGCCGTTTTGGAACGACTTATTCTTGTTCACATCAAACACCGCTTCCACATCTGCCGTAATAGGATAAATAAAGTCACCATCCCCAGCATACACCAAATCCAACACACCATGAAACTCCCTAATATCCTGCGCCGATAAAACCTCCTTGATCGCCATAATTATTTCTTCTCCAATGATACGAATTCGTCGCCCTTTTTATACAATGTATACGTCATAATAAACTGAAACATCTCATCCGATGCCCGCATACTCGCCCCTCCACTGTCCCATCGCTCAGAAACCTGCTTCGGTGGACGATTCGGATTCCAAGGATTATTCGATGTATTGTCGAACTCAGCCACAGCCACAATCTCAGACCCCGCAGGAATTCTCAACATCGTTTTGTAAGTATAAAAATACTGCCAATTGAAATTCCATCGTAAAATACGAATCAATGGAATTGTATCGCCATTCGGCTTGACAGCAAACGCAAGAAATGACTTGCCCAACATATGCAAATGTGGATTGATCGTAAGCACCGAAATATCCTCTGCAATCGTAAAGCGCGTGGTGTGTTTAGTAACCTTATTCGCAGGAACCACCAATGGCGGGACAATCTTGCTGACACCGTTGGTGCCCAACATCAACTCAGACAAAACACGACTCGGTGGAATATCGGTAAAAAACACATTCAACACAGACCGATCCACCACCGTTTTATCCGCCG
>Ga0208597_1000117_pt1 | contig 29338 bp, 21 predicted proteins | sample LakMenEpi05May12_FD_150673 | JGI IMG/M metagenome (GOLD analysis project Ga0208597, IMG submission 150673) | Freshwater microbial communities from Lake Mendota, WI - 05MAY2012 deep hole epilimnion (SPAdes) | ecosystem: Environmental > Aquatic > Freshwater > Lake > Epilimnion/Euphotic zone ...
TTTGACTGTTCGTGTTACTGCTCAGTCTGGTGCGACTGCTGATGTGGTTAAGACTTTGAATGTTCTTGCTGCTTCTAGTGATAAGGCGATTACTGGTATCACGGTGAACGGCACTGTTGTTGAGGGTTCAGCTATTACTCTTGCTACTGGTGTTACTTCAGCAACAGTTCTTGCAACTCTTTCAAGCCCATTCGCTAGCTACGCAGTTACTGGAGCATCTTCACTAAACCCAGGTGCTAACACAGTAACCATTACAGTTACTGCTCAGGACGGCTCAACAGCTGCTACTGACATCACAGTCACCGTTGCTCAGCCTTCAACCGTCAACACTCTAAGCAGCATCACTGTTGATGGAGAGACTGTTGTTGCAGGCGACACTGTAAACAAGACTTTCGGAACAACTTCTGTAGTTGTTGTTGCAACTCCAACTTCTAACCTTGCAACTGCTGTTGTTACAGGCGACACCGACTTGGTCTCTGGTCTAAACACAGTTACCGTAAGCGTTACAGCTGAAAGCGGTGCTGTTGCGAACTACACCTTGACCATCAATGTTGCTAAGTCATCAGACAAGACACTTGCATCTATCACTGCTAACGGTCAGACCGTTACAGCTGGTGGAACCGTGAACCTTGCTTCTGGAACAACCAGCGTGAACGTAGTTGCTTTGGCTACTAGCCCAGATGCAACAGTTGCAGTTTCTGGCAACACAGGGCTGGTTGCTGGTGCAAACACCGTTACAGTAACCGTTACAGCAGGAGATCTAACGACTCAGGCTTACACCTTTACTGCGAACGTATTGACACTTTCTGAGGACACTTCTCTAGCGCTATTCACCATCAACGGTCAGGATGCGCTTACCAACTCAACAATCACCGTTGGTAACGAAGTAACTGAGATCTTCGTTGTCGCTCAGACAACAAGCTCAGCAGCTACCTTCCTAGCTCTGAACTCACCGTTTGTTTCTCACACCGGTCCACGTCTATTCCAGTTCCGCGTAACAGCAGAGAACACAGCATTCACTCGACTAATTGAAATCACAGTTATTCGTGAGGCTGCTGTTTCTGACAACGCAAACCTAGGAACCATCACAGTAAATGGAACTGCAACAGCTGCAGGTTCAACTGTGAACGTAGCTGCTGGAACAACTTCAGTAACAGTTGTTGCAACAGCTGAAGATGCTGGAGCATCTACAACAGTTGATGGTGATACCGACCTAAAGACCGGAAACAACACCGTAACCGTATTCGTAACAGCTGCTAGCTCGAGAGTTGTTAGCTACACCTTTACTGTGAACGTACCTGCTTCTAATAACACCAACTTGACTGGAATTACAGTCAACGGTCAGTCAGTTGCCCTAAACGATCTAGTCTTCAATGTTCCAGCAATCACTACTTCTGTAGTTGTTGCTGCAAGCACAGAAGACGTTGACGCAACCTTCGCTGTTACAGGTGAAGACGCTCTCGTAACAGGTGACAACGAAGTTGTGATCACAGTAACTGCTGCCGATGGCACAACAACTCGTGAATACAAGCTAAACGTTATTCGTGCAGCTGTATCTTCAAACACTGCCCTTGGAACAATCACCTTGAACGGTGCGACTGTAGCTGATGGAGCAACAGTGAACGTTCCATTCGGAACTACTGAAGTATTCGTAACCGCTACTGGTGCAGATGCAGAAGCAACCACTGAAGTAACCGGGACAACTGAACTTGTGACTGGAACTAACGAAATTACTATCGTGGTAACAGCTCCTTCAGGTGCGACTGCAACTTACACAGTGACCGTAAACGTTCTAGCCCTATCAAGCGACACTTCCCTTGCTGTGTTCACAGCTGATGGTGTTGCTGTTGTTGATGGTGGAGTTCTGAACCTAGATGGAATCAACAACTTCGTAGCTGTTGTTGCTCAGGCCACAAGCCCAGCTGCAACTGTTGAGATCACAGGTTCTGCTGACATCCCAGTTGGCGAAAGCGAAATCGTTGTAGTGGTAACTGCTGAAGACGGCACAACCGCTACTTACACATTGACTGTGAACCTAAGAGACAGAACAATCGCTACTCTTTCAACCCTCACAGTAAATGGTGTTGAGGTTATCGATGGTGAAACCGTTGACTTCCCATCAGGAACAGAAGAGGCAGAGATTGTTGCTCTTCCAACTGACGAGGAAGCTCTTGTTGAAATCGAAGGTGGAACCGGCCTAGAGCCAGGTGAGAACGTTGTAACAATTACCGTTACCGCGGTTGATGAGGTAACAGTAGAGGTTTACACAGTAATCCTTGACGTAGCCTTATCTGCAGACACCTCTCTTTCAGAGTTCACAGCTAACGGTGAAGTTGTTGAAGATGGTTCAGAAATTGAACTTCCTGCAAACACAACCGAGATTGAGATTGTAGCTGTACCAACTGACGAAAACGCCAACGTTGAAATCATTGGTGCTGACGCTCTAGTTCCTGGTGACAACACAATTGAAGTTATTGTTACTGCAGCTAACGGCGACACATTGATTTACAGCTTGTTCGTTCTTGTGGTTCTATCTGCAGACAACAGTGTTAGCGACATCACAGTTGGTGGCGAATCTGTTCAGGATGGCGACGTAGTTTTGACTACTGACCTAGAAATCACAGAAATTGATGTTGAAGTAACTACCAACGACGAGAATGCAACTGTTGAGATCACTGGTAACACCGAGCTAGTGCTAGGTGACAACCTAATCACAATCGTTGTTACTGCAGCTAACTTCGAGTCTCGTGAAATCAGGGTAACCTTCCGTATCGGTGGTCTGGCTGGAAACACAAGACTTGAGTCACTAAACGTTGGTGGAGTGAAACTAAACCTAGAAGAAGCGCCATTCAGTGTCAACCTTCCTGCTGGAACCAAGACTGCTCCAGTTATTGCATTCGCTGTCGACGACAGTTCAAAGATCAAGGTTGAAGGCAACAAGGACCTAGTTGCTGGCGCAAACACTGTAACAGTTACAGTTACTGCTGCTGACAGCATCACAGTCCGTACCTACACAGTCACAGTGAATGTTGCTGCTCTATCAAGCAACAGCAACATTTCTTCTCTGAAGGTAAACGGAACAAGTGTTGCTAATGGTGCAACATTCCAGCTACCTGCCGGTTCTGGATTTGCTGACTGCATTGCCGTTCCTGAAGATGCAGGTTCAATAGTTACCTACACAGGTAACAAGAACCTAGTCACTGGAAACAACCCTGTTGTTGTAAAGGTAACTGCTGCTGATGGCACACACACCAACTACACAATGACTTTGGTTGTGCCTGCGCTATCAAGCGACAAGAGCCTGAGCACCTTCACTATCCAAGGATTCAATGTTCTTGGTAAGTCAAGAATCAACGTTCTTCCAGGTACCACCAAGCTGAAGGTTACTGCGATTGCTGCAGCTGCAGGATCATCTGTAACCATCGTTGGCCGTGACATTCAGCCAGGACTAAACGATGTAGTAGTAACAGTTACTGCAGCGGATGGAACTAGCCAGACTTACACAGTGAGGGTTAAGGCGTAATGAGAAGCGTAGAGACAAACAAGGAAACGAAAACTATGACAGTCAAAAAGTTGCTCACAGCGTTGATTACTACGCTACTGATTGTTGTTCCGATGCAGGGACTTGGCGTCTCTGCGGCTAACGCTAACGGAGTAACAACCACGCTAGCTACATTCACTATCGATGGCAGCGATGTCGAAGATGGTGACGTGCTGGTTGTTCCGGCAGGGACAACTTCTGTAACTGTGGTTGCTATCCCAACAGATGGCGGGGCTTCAGTTGACATCACAGGTGAGACAGGTTTGGTGACCGGTGAAAACGATGTTGAGGTGCTAGTTACGTCCTCTAACACCACTGTCACTCAGACATACACAGTGACAGTCTTCGTAACCAATGAATCAACAGAGTTCTCGACTGATGCGACATTGTCAGCGCTTTCTGTAAATGGAACTGTGATCACAGCAGGTCAAACTGTTGAGGTAGCTCCGTTGACCAGTGCGGTTACCGTTATTGCCACTACTTCAAACGTAAACGCTACAAGTGTTGTAACTGGGGCTCTAAACCTTGTTACAGGTTTGAACGATGTATCTGTTACTGTCACAGCTCAAGATGGCACTAGCACTCGTGTTTACGCATTCAAGGTTAGAGTTCTTGCTCTTCCTTCAGACGTTGCCCTAGCTACTTTCACTGTGAATGGTCAAGCTGTAAGAAATGGTGGACGAGTATTCCTAGAGCCAGGCACTCAGTCAGTTGCTGTAGTGGCAACACCTAGCGATGCTTCATCTTCTGTAGTGATCACAGGTAGAACTGGCCTAAGCGCTGGAGCAAACACTCTTTCTGTTCTAGTAACAGCTCAGTCTGGGGCAACAGCAACTTATGAAGTAACCCTGAATGTTCAGGTACCTTCAAACAACAGCTCTCTAGTTGTGTTCAAGGTTTCAGGTGCAAGAGTTGCTGATGGAACAACAATCTTCATTCCTTCAGGCACAACTTCTGTAGCAGTGACAGCTATTCCTAGCGACTCTGCTGCATCTGTGGTTGTAACAGGAGCTACAAACCTAGTTCTAGGTGACAACACTCTTTCTGTTGTTGTAACAGCTGAAGATGGCACCACCACTACTTCAACAGTTACCTTGAATGTTCTAGCTAACGACGACACCAGCCTGGCCACCTTTGAGTACGACGGCAGTGAAGTTGCAAATGGCGATGAATTTGAATTGGAAAGCGATGTAACTTCTGTTGACATCACTGCAGTGCCAACCACAAACCTTTCAACTGTTGAGATCATCGGAGCAGACGATCTAGTTCCTGGTCGTAACATCGTTAAGGTTCAGGTAACAGCTCAGGACACATCAGTTGCAACTTACAGATTGTTCTTCAACGTTGCTGCTGCCGTGGACACTTCTCTAGAGGTCTTCTTGGTAAATGGCGTTGACGCAACTACCAACGACTCAATTGACCTTCCTTACGGAACTACAAGAGTGAACGTAAAGGTAACTACTACTGACCCAACAGCTTCATTCATTGTTACTGGAGACGGACGTCTAACACCTCTAGAAGAGGGTGACAACGAACTATCTCTTATCGTTACTGCTTCAAGTGGTGACAGTGAAACTTACACAATCAACCTAAACGTTCTTCCAATTAGCGAAAGCAATGCAATTGCTGAAGACGGTGGCCTACTGGTAAATGACGAAGCAGTTGATCTAGCTCTTTTAGACAACGAAACAGGTTTCATTAACCTTCCAGTTACAGCGACAACAATGAAGCTTCAGGTCAAGGCTGAAAGCGCTACATCTGATGTAGTTGCCAACGGAAAGACTCTGCTTCCTACAGTTGGACGCTTCTTCGGAGTGGAGAAGGGTGTCAACGAGATTGATATCCAGGTCATTCCAGAAGCAGGTTTGGACTTCGCAAAGACATACAAGCTAAAGGTTTATGTCGGTGGTGCAGATGCAACTCTAAAGACTGTAAAGGTAAACACAACTACCCTTACTGTTGGAGAAGATGGCACAGCCACTCTTCAGACACCTCTTGCTAACGGAACAACAACTGCAACTATCTTTGTTGAGCCAACTGTGGCTGAAAAGATTGGTCTCGGAGACGGAACCAAACTTGAATTCGATGGTGGTGAAGCTACAGTAACCAAGGCAACAGTTGCTAACACTTGGAACGTTGCTGGACTTGTAACTGGTGAGAACATTATCTCTCTTACCGTTACTCCTGGTGACGAAACTGCTGAAGCCGGTAGCTACAGCATCGTAATCCCAGTTGCGCTTTCACCAGACAAGAGACTAAAGACCTTCCTAGTAAATGGAAAGGCCGTTGTCGTTGGCTCAAAGATTTTGTTGGCCAAGGGTGCAACCTCTGCTGAAATCGATGGTGTTCCAGAGAGCCTAGTAGCAACCTACGAAGTTTCTGGCGGAGATTCACTTGTAAAGGGACCTAACACCTTGACTATTACTGTTACAGCTGAAGATGAAACAACTCAGGCTTACACAGTAACTGCAATAGTGCCTAACCTAGTGACCGTTATCGTGATTCCATTCCCTAAGGTAGGTGTTCTTACAGTTGACAAGAAGACCAACGCTAAGGGTAACGCAGCGATTCTTGCAGGACTAAAGAAGGTCAAGGGAACTGTTGGTGTTGTAACCATTACAAACAACTACTTGATCGCCAAAGACAAGACCACTGCAGGTCCTGCTCGTGCGTCTAACACCCAGAAGTTACTTGTTGCGTTGAAGACAAACAGCTTCAAGACTGCCCTTTACCAGCTAATCCCTGGCGCCAAGTCACAAAAGGGAACCACAGTAACTATCTACTCTTACTAATCAAACAGTAAAGATGCCCCTGGTAATCCAGGGGCATCTTTGTTTAAGAAAGATTACTTTGTGTAGGTGGCGGTTATCTGAAGTGCATTCACTGAGCCAGAAGAGGTAATGCTCTGATTGACCTTGATGGGTTTGATGCCTCGAGCTTCTAGCGCTGTTAGGAGGTGCTTCACCCTGGCAGCCATAATTGCTTTGGCTCTGGTGGTCGTTGTGGTCTTGGCCTTTGCCATCTTCACATTGAGGGTTAGGTTGGTAGCGCCAAGAACTGCTGTTCCTAGCAAGCCAATACTTGAGGTTCCAGCAAATGTTGGGACAGAAGAGTTCTTGTTGTAAACAGGAGTGCTTCTAGTAGTTAAGTTTGTGTAGACATAAAGCATGATCATGGTTGTGTTCACGTGCTTCTTATTTGCGGACGTGACAACCACTGAAGCGCTATTGAGGCCAGGTCTAAGAGTTCCTATCGTCTGGACTACTGCCTTTGCAGAAGACTGAGATGTAGTTACCTGAAGGTCAGCGGTGCGTGTTCCAGCCTCAAGGAAGACTTGCTGACCTGGCTCATAGATACGACCGTTGACCTTGAAGTTAGCTATCGTCGTGTCAAAAGGCTGGACGATTGATCGCAATACAGTTTGCTGGTCGCTGATGTGCCAAACTAGGTTGTTTTGGTAGTTAGTGGCATTGTTGATGCCTTGACCAAATGGGTCGCTAATGATGTCAGCGCGAATTGCTGTTGCCACGTCCCTGGCCATGGTTTGTAAGTTCAGGTTCTTAGCAACTCTAGAAACTTTAGCCATGGACTGTCTGTATAGCTCAAGGCATGGGGCATACTCCCAGCATTTGTTAGGCATGATGCCTCTTGATTCTGTGTAGCCAAGAGACCCATCCCAGGTTTGGTCAACACCCCAAGGCAGAATCATAACTTTGCCATTCTTGTCAAAGTTCACAAAGTAATTATTGAGGTTTAGAACATAACCGTCCCAGTGACCTGAATAGAGTTCAGAAGCCCAACTCACTGTTAGTAACTCCATGTCCATTCTTAGAGAGATGGCATCCCACCAAGCCTTACCGCTTAGTTCATTGATTGCCATGAAGTTGGTTAGTTGAGAGGTGTCGTCCTTGTTGCCTGACTCAATAGCAAACATGTCCTCACTGCCTCGCCATAGGTCTGGGAACCATGGGACCGCACCTTTAAACAATTGATCACTTGTGTGCCCCCAACGCTTGAGCATTTGCTTATTCATGGTTTCAACGTTTAGGTGCAGACCATAATCAATACCGTTAAGGCTCACGTTGGCATAACCAGTCCTTGGCGAAGGAATACCTAAGTTTCGATAAAGCCTGTAGCTAATCGTTTCCCTTAGATAGCTTGGGTCTTGAACCATGTTGTTTAGGGTGATGCGACTGATGCCTAGAAGAGTCTGTCCTGGAACGAAGGCATCCATCTTGATCTTGAAGGCTGCCTTTCCTGAGATATCTCGCCAAGAGCCCCAAGCACCTTTGAGGTGAACTCCAACCACGTATGGCCCATAGCGTTTACCGGCCATAGTTAGGCTCATTCGGGTTTCACGCCATTCACCCTCGTTATCCCAGCTAACGTTCGGGTATCGAAGAGACTCGTAGTCTTTATGGGTCATTTGCAAAGAAAAGTTGCCTACCTCAAGGGGATTGAACATCACTGCTGCAGGATCTGTTCCTTCAACGTAAGAAGTTGCAGCTGATGAAGCCGAGGAGTTCAGGAAACTACCAGTCAGGGACAGCAGAATTAGAGCCATTACAAGGCTTGATTTCTTCTTCCTAAACATATTTCAAGCCTACCCAGTACTTGTTATAGTCTGAAGGTTCTATGAAAAAGCATCAGGTTTCATCCAGAAAAAAAGTAGTAAAGACTACTTCTTTCGTCATCGCTACCCTGTTTGCTCTTTCAACAGCAGTGCCGATGGCAGCAGCTCAAGCAGGTTGTATTTACACTCCACCTCTCGATAAGGCTCACCAAGTAACCGACAAGGCTCTGGGTTTTGGTGTCAAGGCTCTAGCCTGGCAGTTTGAGCCAGGTAGCGATGCTAGCGGAGCATCACTATCTCCTCTAGGGGCTAAGGTCTCGGTTGTCACGGGTAACCTTCGTCACATTACTTTCGGAGTTTTGCATCAAGGTATCCCACGAGAGCAAAACCTTAAGGTTCTCGCAGATTCAAACCCTAAGACCTTGGCTAGCCTCAACGGGGACTATTTTGACAGCAGCGGACCTTGGAACGCCATGGTTGAAGGTGGGAAAATAATCTATTCCCCACCTGGTGAATCAGGCGTTATCGGGCTTTCTCGATACAGGGTAAGTGATGCTAGGGGATACCGAAGCACTGGAACCCTGACCATTGGTACCAGAAAGTTCAACATCACCGGTGTGAACCAGCTTGAGCCAGGAGCAACTTCTCTGGTTGTCTATAGATCAAACTTCATTAGGCCGCTCACTCCTAAGGGGCAGGTCACCTTCCAGATCAAATCAGGAAAGATTAGCAAGATCTATCCAGCAGGTGCAGCTATTTCCTCAAAGGCAGGAACGGTTGTTCAGGTTAGAGGATACCTAGCACCAATCATCGCCAAGATGAAAGCTAAGACAACTGTTCGCATCAGTTTGCCACCGGTTCCGCAATACGAAGACAGAATGTCAGCGGATAACGTAACCAGCGCTGGAAGCATTTCAAGTAAAAGCAATACCTTGGTCTTTGATTCCGTGAACTTCCCAAACCTAAGCACCACCGGTTCAACACTGTTTGATTCAAACTATGTTGGAACCACTCGTGCAGGCAGAACAACTATAAGAATCTCTCCTGATGCCCAAGGAAATCAAATAGTAAGAAGTGTGCGCTCTGGAATCGCAACGAAAGTTGATCTAGGTGGCTTCGTGATACAAGCTAAGAGCAGCAGTGCTTCACTAACCGCATCAAGATTTAGGGTCGGCGATGTTGTCACAGTATCTAGATCTTTTATCTCTGAATCAAAATCGCAGTTTGTGAGTGCTGCTGGTCGTGGTCCAAGAATTGTTCAAGGTAGCAAAATGGTTTGGGTTTGTGCTCTACACAACAAAGAACACAGACCAAGATCTGCCATTGGCTGGAATCAAGATGGACAGGTCTGGCTAATAACTTCTAGCCGAGGCTACGATGCTTTTGACTTTGGATACCGACAGGGTGGCTCAACTTCAAGCCAGATGGCTCAATGGTTACTTTCACTTGGAGCAACGGATGCTGTTCTGCTTGATGGTGGTGGCTCAACAACAATGCAGATAAATCTTCCTGATGTTGGTTCTCAAAGATTTGATTTACCTGATGTTGCTTGGTGGCGTGAATTAGCCAACGCGTTCAGCATTGAAAGAAAGAACTAGTCCTTCTTCTTACTTGGCATCATAACTTTCGCTGAAATCTTGATAGAAGTTTTTCTGGTGAAGAACCTGCTTGATAGTGCAGTGATCTTGTTTAGTGGACCATCAACGACAGCTGCAGGAGACTTTTCCTTGCTAAGTGCCATAAAGGTTGTGTTTATAACATCTTCAGAAGAACGAATAAATCTGCCAAGAGCAGGTTTAGTTCCATTTGAATCAAAGAACTCAGTAGCTGTAGGTCCTGGGCATACGGCTAGAACCTTGACTCCAGTGTCACGAGTTTCACCCCATAGAGCTTCAGTGAAGGATAGAACAAAGGCCTTAGTAGCGCCATAAACAGCCATGTATGGCAGTGACTGGAAGGCAGCGGTTGAAGCAATGTTTATAACTATGCCGTCCTTGCGCTCAACCATGCCAGGCAAGAATGCGTGGGTTAGTTCAACCAGAGTGTGAATGTTCACATTTAGCTCATCAACAATAAAGCTGTTATCTTCTTCAACGAACTTTATGGTCTGACCAAAGCCAGCGTTATTGATAAGAATGTCAATCTGTGTTCCGCGACCTTTAAGAATCTTGGCAAGGGTTGAACCAGCATCTCTAGCGCTTAGGTCCATCGGTAGCGCGCTAGCGGCATATATGCCGTGCTCAGTCGTGATGCGATCAGCGAGTGCTCTTAGACGGTCGGCACGTCTGGCGACCAAGATTACTTTGACTCCGAGGCTGGCTAATTTAAGAGCATAGGCCTCACCTAGACCCGAGCTCGCTCCGGTGATTAGGGCTGTTTTTCCTGCTAAATCTTTCATCACAGACTATTCTGCCAGTTACTTTAGGGTCTTTGGGGCATTCTCAGGGCTAGGCTTAATCCCAAGTTCATCTAGGAGATTCAAGTGATAGATCGTATAAGGCACTTCAGGGCGGGCCTGCTCTTAGCCCTAGGTTCAGCAGTAGTTTTCTGGCCAATCAGCTACTGGTTCCCGTTACCTGAGTATTTAGGGGTGTTGGCTAGCGAAGAGTATGCCGACTATCAGCTAGCCCTTAGAAGCATTGTCATCATCTACTTTGTCTTCTTCCTGCTAAATCTTGTTACCGCAGGGTTATCGGCTACCAAACTCAACTCCACCGTCAAGTTCTATCTGGCACTGGTGCCGGCAGCAGTTCTTTTAGTTGTTCCTTTTCTACTAATAATCCCAACAGCACTAAGTTTCCAAGATCGCAGTTACTTTGAAATATTCCAAGCGATGTATCGGCTATTGAGATTTACCTCTCCTCTGCTACTTGCCTTAGTTTTGCTTTGCACAGCAATTGCGATCGCTTTGAACGTAAAAGCAGCTTTAGTATTCAGGTCAGCAAAAGACCCAGGCAATGTTGTTTCTCAAGTAAAGAGGAGATACTTTATCTACGGCGGGGTTGCATTACTAGTTTTCGCAATTATTGTTCCGCTTGGAGCTTTCAACGGTTCACTCAGATCCCTCGATAGAGCAGCTTGCAATAAATATGCAGAGCTAGCCCTTCCAGAACTTGACGACGATGTTCCAATCTTCTTGTCTGAGATTAGGGTGATTGGCGAATCAGCTGGAAACGCTTCGCTTAAGAAAGCTTTCATCAACTTCTCTGATCTTTCTAGACAGTATTTTGCTCTGACCAACACCGAACCCGTGGGCTCTCTTATCCTTAAGGATGCCGAGAAGATAACCGCGACCGCTAAAGATGAGGTCATCAAAGCCTGCTCTGATTACGCGGTTAGATAGACATTTTTAGGGCTTTTGGCCTTAGAAAAAAGTTACGCAAAAGCGTATATTTCTAGTCGGTCTGGCTAGTCTGCGAAATAAAATGGGAATCAAACGCAGGACACCGAGGTAGGTTTCGAGATGAGCAGAGCACTGAGGAAACTCACGAACTCTTTTCTAGCACTCTCGTTAGGCGTTGGCTTTAGTCTTGCAGCTAGCCCTCTAGCTCATGCCGCCGAAGATTGCATTCCTGGTTTCACACTCGTTGGAGAAGTGTGCGAAAAAACCTATTCGTATTCCGATGGCGCTAAAGCTTTTGCAGTTCCTAAGGGGCTAGGCGAAATTGAAATTGAAGTTTTTGGAGCTGCAGGTGGAGCGGGTGGACTTGATGGTGGCGCTTGTGCCAGATCAAATGGTGGCGATGCAGGATATCTCTTTATTCAATCTCCAGACTTATCCAACAGAACTTTGTATTTCTACCCAGGTGAAAAAGGTGCAGAAGGTGCCAGCAATAGAAACTCATCAGGTGGAGGCATCGGCGGTAAATCTCTATTAGGAGATATTTACAACGGTGGGCGAGGTGGCAATACTGGCCCGGTTGGTTCCTCTGGCGGTGGCGGTGGTGGCGGAGCAGCCACAGTGCTTGATATCGATAAAGAGAGATTCATCGCAGCAGGTGCAGGAGCTGGTGGTGGTTGTGCTGCAGCAGCAAACGGATCTACAAGAGGAACAACTAATTCTGATTACTCAGATAATTCAGCAGGTGGGGTAGGAACTTCAACCGCGGGTAACCCCAACCAAGATGGTGGTGGCGCTGGTGGCGGCGGTGGTGGAGTGGTCGGTGGTTTAGGTGGAACACTATTCAATGCCTCTTCAAATGAATCCGGTGGCCGAGGTGGTAACGCTGGAAAGAACACTGCAGCAGGTGGAAAAGTGGCGGTCAGCACTTATCGGGATTCTTCTACCTCAGGCAAGATCTTAGTTAGATACTTTCCTGTTCTAGGAGCTAAATCGCTTGAGGTGCTTGGAAGTAACCCGACATCTGCAAACATCATTCAATACAAACTGACCTTGAAATCCAAGAGAGCATTTGCAGAGCAGGATATTCTTTTCAGCGGCTCGGCTTTGCAGGGTCTTAAGGTAACAATCACAGGGGATAAGCCGCTCAAACCCCCTTACATTTATTACTTCAACGCCACACCAAGGGATACAAAATCTAAGCTCAACGGGACACTTGTGGCAACGGTGTTTGGCACTAGTTCTGTGCCCGTAGTTATTGATTCGGCAGGACCCGAAGCAAAGATCAATCTAGTAAACGCAACGAAAGATCTGCCAACAAGAGTATTTGATGTGAACTTCAATGAAGCTGTTCAGGGGCTATCTAAAGACAGTTTTGCTCTCTCTTCAGGAACAGCCTCAGGCTGTATTATCAGCTCGCTGACCGGCGAAGGATTAAATTATCAAGTCGCAGTTACCAACTGCTCGACTGGCACTTTTGGTTTATCTCTAAAACAAAACAGCGTCATGGATTCATCTGGTAATGCAGGGCCACGATTTGCTAATCTATCTCCAATCTATGGCAAGGTCGAGATCAAAGACGATGTGGCACCTGAAGCAACGGTTCTTTTGCAGCCAGGTAGCTTGCAGAGCAACAGTCATGTTTTTGATGTGAGATTTGATGAGGTTGTTACGGGTGTATCTGCTAATAGCTTCACTCCATCAGCTGGCACAGCTAAGCTCTGCAAAGTCGGCTACGTAATTGGTAGTGGAAAGTATTTCCAGGTCAGTTTGGATAACTGCACCGATGGAACATTTGGTCTAACGCTTCTAGCTGGTTCGGCAAGAGATGCTGCTGGCAATAAAGGCCCATACGACGACACAGTTTCTGCTTTAGCCGAGCAGTCGACAAAAGCAACAACGGTTACTGTTTCTCCTGGTCAAGTACCGGAATCGCTTGATCCAAATCCTGTTGCTAGAGTCTTCTCAGATTTAGATGCAGACACTCAGAATGCAATGAAGGAAGTCGGAATATATGCACCAACTCCAGGTGCACCAACAGTTACAGTTCTAACAGATCTAACTAACTCAAGTGTTGATGAACAAATACAGCTTGTTTCAACTCAGCAGGTTGAAGTTGGCTCCTCTGTTCGTCTAACGCTCAATGTTAGTGCTGAGATGGCTGCGGTTTCAGATGTCGTTGCGTTTATGGAAACAGGAACTCTTTGGCAGTACCTAGGTAGAACATCCTTTACAGGTAACTCTGCAAACTCTGCTGATTTCACAATCGCCCAACTAGGTGAATACAAGATCAGGCTTGTGATTATTGGTAAAGATGTGATCACTAACATGTCGCTGCCTAAGGTGGCCGGATTCGGTAAAGGCCTAGGTAGCTATTCAAGGGCCGTAAACGCTGAAGAAACCTTATTGAGCTCGCAGCAAGTAGACCTCACCCTCACCGGGATTGCAGGCCCTAATGGCCTTCCTGAGGTCATTGATCCTGAGGTTCCTGAAGTAATCGAGCCAGTGACCGACACACCAGGGGCTCAGACGGACGAGAACGCTCCTAGCCAGCCTTATGACCCACTAGCTAGCCCAGAGGGCATAAAAGCAGTAGCAGAAGCCGTGGGAACCGCAGTTGTTGTAGCAGGTGCCGTAGCCGGTGCTGTGGCTGGAGCAGCAGCTGGAGGCGGAGGAGGATCTAGCGGTGGAGCTAGGGCAGCCTCTTCAGAGGGTGGCTCTAGTTCTCAAAACACCGAATCATCAGATGGAGAAATTTCTACCCTTGATGCTGAGGTCGAATCCTTCACAACGGCCAAGGTCAGTTGGGGAGATCAGATACCGATCTTCAGACTCAAGATCTTTACATTCCTCGATCGCTTCACTCACGATCTCACGGTGGGACTTGCCAAGTTCTCACCAGTGATTTCAAAGATAGTGAACGATGGAGCATATCTTCGATCGATCTTTGGCTCGATGTGGTTAGCCGCACCAATCACAGGTGTTGTTCTAGCAGCAGTTTCTCTTGCGCAACCATCTATTGAACTTAGACCACCAACTTGGGAGCTGTTCTTAGCCATAGCGATCCTAGGTATGTTTGACGCATTCTCTGGAATGCTCGCAACCGTTATCTACTCAATTGGAATGATCAGCATCTATGGCATCAGCGACCTATCTGATGTTCGTTTGATGCTTGGCGTTCTTCTACTAGGTTTTGGTCCAGCACTTATTGGTGTTGCCTTCAGAGCGATCAGAAAACAGTTTGAAACTAGTTTTGCTTATCTCTGGGATCGATTAGTTGATATAGCTGTTCTAACCTTCTTCGTCGGTTGGTCAGTATCAGCTATGGTTGCTACCCTGCCTGCTCTGGCTGGAAGAACTCTTGTTGTTGCCAACTACACCAACGAGTTCGCAATCTTCCTAGCAGTTGCTATTGCAATTCGTATTCTGCTTGAAGAGTTAGCTGCCAGAGGTTTCTCTAAGCGTTTGGACACCATCAACCCGACTGAAGTTCCTTCAACCTCTCAGGTTCAGAAAGTTATTTCAACCGGTGTGAGATTGTTCCTGTTCATATTTGTAACAGCTGCGTTCATGGGTAACGTGTGGCAAGTCTGGGTTGGTAGCTTTATCTTTATCTTGCCTAATATCTTGAGTTGGTTCCAAGATCGCTTCCCTAACTACCCTTGGCTATGGAGAGTATTGCCTCAAGGTGTTCCTGGCCTTGCGTTGACTTTGATTGTCTCTAGCGTTAGCGGAAGCATCATCGGTAGCTGGCTAGAAGGAAACCCTGAGTATCCTCAGTACCTATTCATGCTGCTACCTATTCCAGTGTTCTTGCTAGGTCTAATAGGTATGTTTGGCCGCGAAGGTAATGAAGATGAAGAGCGCCCAATCATGGCGCATAAGTGGCGTTGGGTTTACCGTATCGGTGGAATTGGAATGTTAGCGCTAACGATGAACCTAGCTGGAGTGCTAGTTATTTAATCTTGTATTTCTTTACCAAGGCTGCAACTTCTTTTTGCCTTGTAGTAATGAATTTCAGAGTACTTGCTTGCTCCAAAGCAATGATTTCCATCTGATCTGAATTGTTTTTAGCAACCAGAGTTGGTCTAATCACATTGGTAGCAGATTTCATCAAAGTTGAAAGCTTCATCTTGGTAGCCATAGCTGAAACAGCTTTGAGCTGAGATAGGTAAGCATTGCGGCACGGCACATAAGCGATGCACTTGGTATACATCATGCCTCTTACGGTTTCTTTCGGAAGCCATGGATGAGTAGAAGTTCTTGAAAGCATTGGTGTCATGAAGGTGTCACCAAAGTCTCTAGTTGTGGCCCTGTTTTCCCCAAATGTCTGGTCAACACCCCAAGGAATAAAGGTGAACTTATTTCTGGTATTACTTCTAATGAAGTAGTTGTTTACGTTTGGTCCGGTGTATCCATCCCAGTGACCCAGGAAGTTTTCAACTGCCATGAACTTTAGTAGAGCTGTTCTGTCGGTAACACCATCAAGAGCTTTATACCAATTAGCGGGGTCTTTGTAGTTAGCTGCCGAAATCAGTTTGGTTAGGTCACTCTTGTTGGCGGTTACCTTCCAACCATGATCGACTGGGAATGCCCCGGTTATGTTATCGCCATTGTCATTACCTGGCTTGAAATCTTTTAGAGCAACACCTTCATAAATGTGCTGTGTGATGTCCTTGAATCTTTTCGCCGCAAAGTTCTCATCAGGCTGTTCAACATTTGCATATAGCCCTTTATCAAGACCGTTAACATAAACTCTTGCCCAACCAGTCTTTGAAGCTGGGACACCCATGGCATTGAACAGGGCATATGCTCCATACTCATGAATCTTGCTACCATCTTGGGTCATAGCGTTTAGGGTCAATCTCCTTTGACCCAGGTAACCGGTTCCAGCAGGACCGTTAGGGAACTTGATCTTGAAGCTAGGGGTGTCTCTCAGTCTTGATATAGAGGTGGAACCCTTTAGGCGGATATCCATCTCTAAGGCACCGCTGGTGCGGCCATCAACAGACATAGTGACGGTCCCTGGGACATAGATCCTGTAACGGCTTCTATCATTTAGGGCATCTACGGTGTCCTGAGGCAAATCTAGGTCAACCCTGAGGATCTTTTGAGGGTTGAAGAAGTCACTCGACTTGAGGGTGCTAGCAGCCTGAGCAGGGGAAACTAGCAGCACTGAGCCCATAATCAGCGCTGTTGAGGCCCCTAGAAGCCTTCTTACGCCTTTGTTTATAACCATGTGGGCTAATCTATCATTATGACCCCAATTGATTACCCGCTTCTGCTGGCCACTCTCAGCATTAACCTAGTTTTGCTGTTCCTAGTGTCCTACGTGTTCTTCTATAGAAGACACAAGCGCAGAGACGTATTCGTGGCCATTTGCCTCATCAATATCACCCTCTTTGTCCTAGGTGGAGCCCTTGGAACATTCACCATCTCTATTGGTGTTGGTTTTGCCCTATTCAGCGTTATTTCAATCTTCAGACTTAGATCCACTACCCTTGGCTGGACTGAGATTGTCTACCTATTGGTAGCTCTAGCCATGGGACTCACCCTGGGTCTTCCTGCCTACGACCTACCGGTTCAGACTCTTTACGCAGTCCTTCTAGTAGTGGCTGTTTATGTAGTGGATCACCCAAGGATTCTGCCGCAACGAGTGAACCAGAAATTTAGTCTTTCCACCGACTATGTCGAGATTGAACCAGTAGCTCTAAAGCAGAAGGTTGAAGAGCAACTAGGACACACAGTCCAAAGAGTTCAGGTTAGAGCGGTCACCACAGCACCGGTTGGAATGAAGCTAGAAATAGAGTCCTAAATGGCACTTCATGCTCCTAAGGCAAAGTTTGACTACGAACCGCATCCACACATAGCTAGACGCAAGAAACACAAAGCAGACAATGCTGAGCAGATTCTTTCTGAAGTTGGACCTAGAACTCTCAATCAGAAACTAGGTCTCTTCATTACAAAGAGTGTTGGAACCATGTGGGCAGCATATGTATTCTTTGGACTTACCCTAGTGAGCCTGCCTGCTGTAATCATGACTGGAGATCCAGTTCTGATTGTTGCCTGGGTGGCCCAAACCTTTTTGCAATTAGTTTTACTACCAATCATCATCGTTGGTCAAAACATTCAAGCAGCAGCTGCTGAAAAGCGAGCAGTAATGACGTATGAAGATGCAGCTGCTGTATTAGATGAAGCAGTCAAGATTCAAAAGCACCTAGATCATCAAGACGAGTCCCTTGCTCATTTAGTTACTCGACTCGAACAAATCGAAGAGAAGCTTTCTAAAAGGTAGTTATGCGTTTAGTTATTGCTGACTGCTCAGTTGACTACGCCGGCAGACTAACTGCCCACCTGCCTAAAGCAAGAAGACTACTGATGCTCAAAGGTGATGGCAGCATCCTTATTCATAGTGAAACAGGCTCTTATAAGCCTTTGAACTGGATGAACCCACCATGTAATTACTCGGTGCATGAACCAGATGAAGAGCAACTAGGTAATGGAATCAAAGAGATTTGGCGAGTAAGCCAAGCTAAGACAGCAGACATTCTTTGGATTCAAATCTTTGAAATACACAACGAAATTAACCATGAACTAGGCAAAGACCCAGGCCTAATCAAAGATGGTGTTGAAGCTCACCTGCAAGAACTAATGGCTGCTCAGATAGAGATCATCGGTGAGGGAGCCAAGTTAGTCAGAAGAGAATACATGACACCTATTGGACCAGTCGATATTCTTGCTAAAGATAAGAACGGTCAGAGCGTTGCTATTGAAATCAAACGTCGAGGTGAGATAGATGGCGTTGAACAGCTAACGAGATATCTAGAACTTATGAATAGAGATGCTGCTCTTGCACCGGTAAGAGGAATATTTGCGGCTCAAGAGATAAAACCTCAGGCAAGAACACTTGCTGAAGATAGAGGTATTGAATGTCTAATACTTGATTATGAACAGCTCAGAGAAGCTTCAATAGATCCAGACTCTTTATTCTGGTAAACCAGCAGCCTTGACGAATTCTCTAACAGCAATAACGCGAGCACTAGTCTTTGACTGAACATCAATACCAGCAGCTGCAACAGCTCTGTTAACTAGGTTCTCAACTGCACGAAGTGTTGTTCCACGCTCCTGAGCGATCTGCTGATTTGAATAACCTTTAGCAATCATACGTAGAACTTCGAACTGAGTTCTTGAAACATTTACCAGTGAGTGTGAAGGCTTTAGATCATCTCTGAACTCTTCGCCAACCTTGTCACGAAGTGCAGCTTCAATAGCTTGGTTTAGAACACCTGGGTCAGATAGACGACTCTTTAGAAGGTATGCAGCGTTTTTAGGAACACCCTTAACATCAAAACCAAACAGTCTTGGTTCTGCTACGTGAGTTAGAAATACTAAAGCCATCTCTGGGTGCAGTTTGCTCATTGCAACTGCAAAGTCCAAACCATTAGGACCAGCACCTAGATCAATGTCCAGAATTACAACATCAACATCTTCAGCGTCTGTGATTTTTCTGGCCTCGCGTGCGTTAGCTGCAACCTGAACCTTAAAACCATCGTTAACTAGTTTGTCGGAAACAAGCGCTCTGATGAACGGCTCGTCTTCAACAACGAGAACTGATCTTTGGTACATAGTCATGACACCACCCTTACGTCGCGTCCTATTGTTTCACCTAGTTCTAATTAAACGACTTAACTGTTCTAATTTACGAATAGGGGTATAGGGCAATATAGAGTTGTAAAACCACTAAAGCAGGAGCAAAAATGGCCCTAGAAGACCGCAAGGTATGGCGAGGATTCGCTAGCGATAACTACGCAGGAGTTCACCCAAGCCTGTTTGAGCTCATGAAGAGCGTCAATGAGGGCCATGAACAGGCCTATGGTGACGACTTTGTCACAGCAGAACTAAAGAAGATCTTCAAAGACACCTTTGGCCCCGATGCAGAGGTCTTCCCTGTCTTTAATGGAACAGGTGCAAACGTCATAGCCCTATCTTCTGTGGTTAGAAGGTGGGAGTCGGTGATATGTGCTGAGACTGCTCACATCAATAGCGATGAGGGAGGAGCCCCAGAGAAGATGGCAGGGCTCAAGCTCTGGACCATCCCAACCCCTGATGGCAAGCTAACCCCAGAACTAATCGAGCCACACCTATTTGACATAGGCTCAGTGCACAGATCCCAGGTGGCAGTAATCAGCATTACCCAGACCACAGAGATGGGAACCCTTTATTCAATACCTGAAATCAAAGCACTGGCTGATTTTGCTCATGAGAATAACCTCAAGTTACACATGGATGGAGCAAGACTCTCTAATGCAGCAGCTGCTCTAAACGCTTCCTTCAAAGAGTTCACAACCGATGCAGGTGTTGACCTGGTTAGCTTTGGTGGAACCAAGATAGGTGCTCTTGCTGCTGAGGCGGTAGTTGTCATCAACTCTAAAGAACTAGCCCACAGCATGCCTTTCCTACGCAAAACATCGATGCAGTTACCTAGCAAGATGAGATTCGTCAGCATCCAGCTCATCGGACTACTAAAAGATGATCTAGCTATTAATAGTGCAAAGCACGCTAACGCTATGGCCAAAGCCCTAGATGCTGGAGTTAGAGAATTAGCAGAAAAATCTAATGGCAGAGTAAGTGTTCCTAACCCAACTCAAGCCAACGCAGTATTTCCAATTATTCCGATGGAACTAATCCCTGAGATGCAAAAGGAATACTGGTTCTATGTCTGGGATTACAGCAAGAGCCAAGTTCGTTGGATGTGTGCCTGGGATACCACGCAAGAGGATGTTGACGGTTTACTCAAGGCTTTGGCCAAAGCCCTTGGGGTTTAGACTAGGAACATGCAACCAAACAAAATCGCGATTACCGCTGCCCCTATTGCCCCTGTTCTAGCAGAACGCTGGAGCCCAAGATCTTTCAACCGTGAGTATTTACTAACTCAGCAAGAAGCCCTTTCTATTCTTGAAGCAGGACGCTGGGCACCATCAGCTAACAACCTTCAGCCATGGAGATTTGCCTTCATTAGCCGTAACGATGAAATGCACGCTGAACTTTGTGAAAAGGGTCTAACTGGATTCAACCAAGCCTGGGCTCCAGACGCCTCAGCACTTATAGTGATGGCAGTTCAAAAGACACTGCCAGATGGCAAAGAGATTACTGGCCGTAAGTATGACGCAGGTCTTGCAGCATCACTAATGGTTGTTCAGGCTCAGGAACTTGGTCTTCACACTCACCACATCGGTGGAATCGTTAGAGAAGAAATCGAATCTCTGCTGAAGCTTGATGACAACCACGAAGTTCTAGTTGTTATTGCTGTTGGCAAGGTAGCACCTGCAGAGCAGCTTGAAGGCCCTGCATACGAGCGTGAAATTGCTCCAAGAGTTCGACTAAGCCTCGATGAAATCATGTTGTACGGAAAGCCGTAATTGCCAACCACATTTCACACATCTATCGCTGAAGAAATAGCTGGCTGGTTTCCTTCCTTAGGTGCAACCCTGTTCTACCTAGTTGTTTGGGGTCTAGTCTTTGCAGGCACTGGCTTACTTATTGGAGCATTCATACCCTTTATTACCGGTGACTCTCTAGTCTTTGCAGCAGGCCTAATTGCAGCTGCTAATGCAGCAGATGTAAACATCGTAGTGATGGCAACAGGTGTCGGTATCGCAGCTTGGTTAGGCGACCAGGTTGGTTACACACTAGGCCGTCACTATGGCAGACCCTATCTCGATAAAAGAAAAGGTAAGTGGATCAAAACTGGAATAGAAAAGAGCGAAGCGCTATTTCTAGCCTGGGGTTGGTGGGCTGTTGTTATAGCTAGATTCATGCCTTGGGCAAGAGTGTTTGTACCGGTAGTAGCGGGTATTTCTAACATGAACTATTACAAGTTCTTTAGCGCTAACCTGGTTGGCGCTTTAGCTTGGGGAGTTGGCCTAACCATGGCTGGTTACTTCTCAGCCAGCATTCCATTGGTCAAGAATGCTTCTTACCTTATTGCAGGAATCTTTATCTCAGCAAGCATTATTGCAGGCCTTCGAATCTGGCTAATGAATAGAAGAGCTAGCTAGACCAAACTGAGCAAACTCAGGGGATTTCTCTCTAGCAATAAAGTCCAGTTCTTGGGCTGCCCACATATCAAAGTATTGGTCAAAGATGTGACCATCTCTTTCTAGCCAACGCTTCTTTCTTATTTCTTCAGGAACATCAAGCCAAACAGCCAAATGCGCAACCGTACTGGTGTATCTATTCAGAGAGCCACAGCCTTCAATAATCAAGGGCGTGCCACCAGAGAACTCTCTCCATCTATCTCGTTGTTCTTCTTCCCAGTTGTATTCCTGCCAAGAAGAAGTACCAGTTGAAAGAAGTGGACCTAGAACCACTCTTTGTAGATACTCAGCTCCGAGAGACAAACCATTCCAACCCTCATACAGATCATCCATATGAATAACTCTTGGCAAAGATTCACCAGCCCTAAAGAGCTCATTCTGAAGATCTAAAGCAAGGGTTGATTTACCTGAACCAGCACGACCATCAATAACAATGATTGGCATAGCAACACCTCGGTCAATCAACGAAAAGGTCTCATCCGTAAGAGCGTCGAGTAACTCTTCATAAACCAGTTGTTCAGGCATGGAATCAGCCTACTTTTTATATTCCCTCAATCAGAACATCTGGGTGCTTGTCGAAGCGGTAGCCTTCACCACGAATAGTTCTAACGATATCTTCGTTACCAACTAAACCTGCTCGAAGTCTTCTAACATGAACGTCTATGGTTCTTCCGTAAACTTCAGTGCCACCTGCGCAATTCCAAAGCGTCTTTATTAATTCTTCTCTGGAGATTGTTATTCCTTGGTGCTTAACAAGGTATTCAAGCAAGCAAAACTCTTTGCCAGTCAGATCAGCCTTAGCTCCATCAATAAATACTTTTCTTCTCTGCAGGTCAATAACAACTCCCTTAGCAGCGTTCTCAGTACTCTTATCAACAAGACGCTCTAGGGCTCTAGGGTCAGACAGAGCAGCTCTAACTACATCTACGTTTTTACCTCCAGAACCAGCCTTAGCAAGCGCCACAGAGGCAAAAGTCTCTGCCGCTAGCCCTGGAGCAATTGATTCAAGAGTGTCTCGTAAAGCAGCAACAATTGCTCCTAGGGAAGTGCCATTAGCCTTAGCAGTAGCCTCATCGATGCCTACGTACAGTGCGAAGCCTCTAGCTTCAGTTTCAGTGATCTCAGTTCTTACAAATGGGTTTACAGTGGTGGTCATTTTTCTAATCCTTTGGGTTGTGTATGCGGGAAGGGTATGCCTAATTAGGACTTATTGCTGGGGTGTTGGTGTCGTAACTCGCTGTGAAAAAGAGGGCTTAGCCGGCTCTAAGAGTTAGCGACACATTCGCATACACATAACAACGCTCATCATGACAGGGCGAGTTAAAGTCGCCTCCGACATGGTGTTTGAAATAGCGGTGTTGTACATGTTCTAAACTTTAGGTCTAATAGCAACTTTCGTCAAGTTGCGAAACACCAAAGGTGGAATTTTTGAGGAAACCCCTCGCTCTTCTAGCTCTAGCTTGCTACCTGATTATTCTGGTAGCGACATCGATTTGGCCTAAGCCAGTCGATGGCGAGGGCATCCTCTCAATAATCACGAGTGAACTACTTCAATTCACAGCCAGAACCCCAGCCCTTGACTGGATCCAATACAACGAGCTTGAAGCCATTGGCAACGTGCTTCTATACATTCCCCTAGGTATCTTCCTGGTGGTCTTTGCCCCTAGAACCAAGACAATACTTGTAGCGCTAGTGCCAGTATTAGTTTCTTTGCTAGCTGAAGGCGTTCAGAGACTGTTCTTACCTGACCGCTACGCAACCATCAATGACGTTGTATACAACGCCTTGGGTGGACTACTAGGAATTCTTATTGCAAAGAGCATTGCCCGTTTGAGGAAGAACTCAAAGTAGGGGCATTTAGCATCACAGGACCGGTAAGAATCTGCTTAGGCGGAACTGGCTCCATGTTGTCATCGTTGATTGGTTCAACGAGGTTCAAAACAATTGTTCTAGTGGTTCCTGCAAGCATCTGAAGATCAAAGATCCATAGCGGTCTGTTTCTGTCCATACCGTTGATAACAAAATCTTCAACGCCATCAACGGTTAGGCTCTCAGCCTCTGAACCAACCGGGCCATAGATGGTCACTAGGTTACGGTTAGAACCCTTAGGCCTAGCTTCACCAAAGCTGTCATCAAGCCTCATGTCAACATAGGCAGGCAGACCCTTAGGAGCACTGTTGGTGACTTCAATAGTCACACGGCTCTTACGACCCTGGTATCCGGTGTAGGTGTCAACATTACAGATACCTAGCAGGTAATCTGCCTTCACGGTTGTGTAAGCATCTAGCTTGTTACCACCAGCATTGTTTAGAGTAACCAGAACGTGAGGACCAAAGGCTGTAGGAACTTCTCCTGCGATCTGGTACTTACTAAAGATCTGCTGAGTTTTCTTATCTCTTGACCAAGCCATGAGACGATCCCCAGTCTTATCTGCAGCAGCTGCAGCAAATAAACCAGATCCACTTACTTTGCCGGAGAGAAGCTTCTGGAACATCTGCTTAGCCAGTTCACCAACAACATCGTCTTTGTCTTTTACCTTAGTAAAACGGGCATAGATATCTTTAGCAAAGAAATCAACAGCGTTATCTTTATCTACAGTCACGCCACGAGTCTCAATAGGACCAACAGCACCAGAGATCTGGCTAACAATTCCTTGGCCGATGTAAATAACTCCATCAACTTTGTTGCCTCTTAGCTGCTCCCAACCTTCAGCAAATAGCTGTGCACCATAAGGTGCGTGAGCTGAAGCATTGATGTCTCTCCAGTCAGAAAAATCAACACCCCATAGATCTCTTAGGTCCTCAGGGTAACTTGAGTAACCAATACGACCGTAGTTAAACAAAACCTTGTTCGAACCATACTCTTCAAGCTTTAGCTTGCCGTCGTCGGTTGTAATAACCGCAAAGCCACCATTGATACCCCCGGTACCACGAAGCTCAGCTAGGTTCTGAATAGAAACGAACCAACGCTTCTTCCCGGTCTGTTCAAGAACTGTAGTGCCAACTTGAACTAGGGGAGTAAGACGAGAAGTTGCTGTAGCAAAAGCTGAAACAGTTTCTTTAGCTGATTTAATACGTTCATCTAAACCAAAGTGCAGTTGGGTCTCATCGACACCCTGGAGACGTGTATTCAAATTTTGAACTGCAGAATCCAGCTGGCTCATACCATCTCGCAAGGAAGCAACAAGCGTGCTGTCTGTAAGAGGCTTCTTTCCAATGTCTGCCTTGAGTAGTTGAGAAGCAACCATAGACACTTCTTCAGCAGCAAGTAAAACCATGCGACCATCAGATGCAACAACTGATGCAGCCTTGATGTCGTTACCGATGATAGGAGTGTTAGAGAACAGTTGAACTAGAGGGTCTTTAGCTGAAGCGTCAGCCATCTCAATAGCGTCAGCTGCTTTACCAATACTTACACTCAGAGCACCAAGATCTTTATCAGCAGCCGCAGCTCTTAGGTTGTCGACTTCAGCAAGAGTTCCTTGAAGAGAAACAACCATTAACACAACACGGATTACCGCATAGAGGATGCATAAAACTAATGCCATCACTCCAAGAGCGATGGCATTTCGTTTATTTTTTGAAAGTTGCAAAACTTAAAAATTATCTAAGTTTTAGAACCGCGGTTGTTGAGTTTTTTGCAGCATAAGTTGCATCAGCTACGAATGAAACAACAGCAGTGTATGAACCTGCAGTGTAAGTAGTTCCAGTGAAGTTAGCTGTGAATACACCTGAACCGTTAGTAGTTGCGGTTACAGTCTTTACTTCGCTACCTGAAAGTCTTAGTGAAACTGAGACTGACTTGCTAGCAACTGCAACTGAACCTGACTTAACTGTTCCAGTGATAGAAACTGTTGGGCTCTTTGAAACGTAACCACTAGTTGTTCTTAGCTTTGCGGTAACGCTTGCAAGCTTTCCAACTGTGATCGCACGAGAAAGAGTAACTGCAGATCCACCTGAACAAGTTGATGAGATCTGGTTTGTTGTAAGAGTGTAAGTTCCAGCGGTAGTTGGAGTAGCAATTGTCATAACAGGAGTTCTACCTCTGCTGCTTACAGTTGCGCTCTCAGTAGCACCGCTACCTGAAACCCATGAAAGAGAAACAGTACATGCGCTCTTCACACGTGCAACAACAACAGAGACGTTGGCACCAGGAGTTAGGCGGCTAACAGATGAAAGACTTAGTGTCGGAGCTTGACCAGCTGGGTATGCCATAGCAGGAGCAACGGTTCCTAGAGATAGAACTGCAACTGCTGAGATAGCTAAAAGTGACTTTTTCATAGTTTCCTCTTATGTAGGTAAGTACCGACTTAGTTTATAGGGGTTGGCGCACATTTCACTAGTTTTTTCAAGATTTTTGTAACAAATTGGCATATTGGCCAAAACAGGGAGATATTGGGCCGAAACCCCCAAAAAGTACCCAAAATCGGCTAGTTTAGAGTTCTAACCAGATTTAGGGGTTCTTTTGAGATTTAACGAATATTTACTAGTAGTTCGCAAGCGCTTTGTGCTCTTTACCTCTATTTTCTTGGTGTCAGTGGTTGCAGCCTTTACAGTGACTTCTCTAACCACCCCTACTTATGAGTCAACAACGAGACTTTTCGTCTCAACCAGCGCTAACGACTCAGCCTCAGATCTTCTAACTGGTAACTCCTTCACCCAGCAAAGAGTGAAGTCTTATGCTGATATCGTGACTTCTCCAGCAGTTTTGGACGCTGTGGTAGCTGAATTGAACCTCCAGGAGTTCCAAGACAAGCTCCCAGGCCAGATCACCGCAACCGTACCTTTAAATACAGTCATCCTAGAGATCACAGTTACTGACCCATCTCCATATAGAGCAGCCAACATCGCTAACGCCGTGGCTAACTCTCTAGAGCAGGTAGTAACCAACCTAGAAACCATTGACCCTACCCTTGCATCCCCTGTGAAGCTAAGCGTTATTCAGCCAGGACAAGCAGCTAAAGCACCTGCAGCACCAAGACCTTTACTAAACCTTGCTCTTGGAGCACTAATTGGTTTGGCTCTAGGTTTTGGCGCAGCTCTTCTTAGAGAATCACTAGATCTAAGAATTAGAAGCGTTGAAGATGTGCCAGATAAAGATGGTGTCATCAACGTTCTTGGTGGAATCGTGTTTGACCCTAACGCAGACTCAAACCCTCTTATTGTCCACACCAGCCCTAAGAGCACTAGAGCAGAAGCATTCAGACAGCTAAGAACAAACATTCAATTTATTGAAGCTGCCGAAGGCAGAAAGTCTATTGTTCTTACCTCTTCTATTCCTTCAGAAGGAAAGTCTTCAACAATTGCCAACCTAGCTATCGCTATGGCTGACACTGGAGCCAAAGTACTTCTTATTGACTGTGACCTTAGAAAACCAAAGATGCACAAGTACTTCTCTATTGAAGGTGCAGTGGGTCTAACTAACCTTCTTATTGGTCAAGTAAAGCCAAACGATGTTATTCAGCGTTGGGGTAGAAAGAACCTAGACCTGCTTCCAGCAGGTCAGGTGCCACCTAACCCATCAGAGCTTCTAGGAAGCGTTGCTATGAAGAAGTTCCTAATCAAAGCAGAGAAAGACTACGACGTAGTTCTTATTGACTCAGCTCCACTACTTCCAGTAACCGATGCTGCGATTCTTTCAAAGCTAACCGGTGGTGTTGCTCTAGTTGTTGCTGTTGGCAAAACAACTAAGCCTCAACTATCAGCTGCCCTAGGTCACGTTGAAAACGTGGGCGGTCGTGTTCTAGGTTTCATCATGAACAAGATCCCAACCAAGGGTGTTGACGCTTACCGTTACCGTTACTCATACAAGTACGGCTCCTATGGCAACTACGGGGCTTACGGCAAGTACGGTAACTACGGAGCATATGGTTCATATACCCAGGCTTATGGCGAAGAAGCAGAGACTGTGGCAAAACTAGAATCTAAGCCAGCGACTAAGACTCCTCGTAAAACCACTAAAAAGGCCTAACCATGTCTGCCTCAAAGGCAACATTCAAAGTCATATTTGTCTGCACAGGCAATATCTGCAGATCTCCTATGGCTGAGCAAATGCTCATCCAAAAAGCAGAGCAGAGCAAACTTCCAATAACAGTCGTCTCTGCAGGAGTCATGGCTATGACCGGAGATCCAATGACTCCTCAGTCAGCAGATGCCATGACCAAAAGAGGCTTCACTCCAACTAAGCACATCTCACAAGATCTAACCCCAAAGCTTCTAGAAGAAGCAGATCTAGTTCTAACAGCAACTCTTGATCACAGAAGTGAAATAGCAAGAATGCTGCCTAAGGCAAGCAAGTACTCCTTCACCATTGACGAGTTTGCAAGACTTACTTCATTCCTAAGAGCAGCCCCTGAGTTCCAGGAAGAGTTCAAGAAGAAGCCTAAAGAAACTAGAGACCAGTATCTAAAAAGAGCAATGCACGAAGCTGTATTGCTTCGAGGAATGGTCCCAACTAACCTTGACCCTAAGGATGTAGTAGATCCATATGGGGAAAGCATTGAAGTTTATAACCAGGTAGCAGAACATATAGATGTGATGCTAGAGATAATCGTTGATTGGATGAGCGCATGAAAAGAAAGACCATGCGCGACTATGCCAGAGGAGTAATCCTTGTTGATTTTCTAGTCCTACTAGCAACCACTCTCATTGTTTATCTAGAGAACTACCGCTCGTTTCAGATAGTTGACAACATCTACGATGAAGGTCTCTTAAGAATTACTGCTAGCCCTCAGCTAGTTGGAGCAGGCCTTCTAGTCACCTGGCTCATCTTGCTTTCAGTGTTTAAGAGTAGAGACCCAAAGATTGTTGGTTCAGACTTCAGCGAATACAGAAGAGTTCTAAACGCAACACTTTCAGTGTTGGGTTTACTAGCTTTTGTTTCTCTGTATTTTAAAGTAGACGTTTCACGTCTATATGTAACAGAAGTACTAGTAATTGGTTTAGTAGCACTTCTAATAGCAAGACGCCTAGGAAGAAACTGGCTGAACAAGCAGCGTAAGCAAGGTAACTTCACACGAAGAGTTGCAATCTACGGGCCAACAAGTGAATTAGCTCTTGAATTACAAAAGTACTCTTCACACAAAGAGTCGGAGTTTGAACCAATCATGACAATTGAGGACAACAACCTTCTTGTTCTCAAGTATCTAAACTCAGACAAAACCAAGACTGTTGACCTAGAACATCTTCCAGAAGTTTTAGCTCAAGAGAACATAGAAATACTTCAAGTAGTTGGTTCAGGCCCTAGCTCTGCTCAGATGCATAAAAAGCTCTACTGGGCACTAGATGGTTGGGACATCAGCTTTGTTGTCTCTCCTGCCATCACAGGTGTATCTAGTTCTAAGCTAACCACCCGAGTAATCGCAGGATCACCGCTTATAAAGATCTCGTCAACCAAGTTCTCTGGTCCTCAGTACGCAATCAAGACCGTCATGGATCTAGTGTTAGGCCTTCTAGCATTCCTTGTTTCCCTGCCAATAGTTCTAGTGGCAGCGCTGTTTGTGAAACTAGAAGATAAAGGTCCAGCATTCTTTAGTCAAACAAGAGTTGGTCTAAACGGTAAACACTTCACCATGTACAAGATCAGAAGCATGAAGGTTGGCGCAGAACTAGAGCATGCTGAAAGACAGCAAGCCGCAGCAGACAAGCTAACTAACTCCAACATGTATAAAGATCCTGAAGATCCAAGAGTTACTAAAGTAGGAAAGTTCATCAGAAAGTATTCAGTTGATGAACTTCCTCAATTCCTGAACGTTCTCAAAGGTGACATGAGCCTAGTAGGTCCAAGAC
>Ga0208597_1000120_pt1 | contig 29044 bp, 17 predicted proteins | sample LakMenEpi05May12_FD_150673 | JGI IMG/M metagenome (GOLD analysis project Ga0208597, IMG submission 150673) | Freshwater microbial communities from Lake Mendota, WI - 05MAY2012 deep hole epilimnion (SPAdes) | ecosystem: Environmental > Aquatic > Freshwater > Lake > Epilimnion/Euphotic zone ...
TCCACTTCGTTTCAGAGGATATTCACTTCTATCGGGGCTAGAATTGAATATAATGAAAACCAGACAACTTATCCATAAAGTGCTTTTTTACGCATTTGGGTTTTGTTTTCACTCCTGTGAAGTAATGGTTGGAACGTTGAGCCCATCGTCCTGCAAAGCAAAATATGATTTTTTTTAGATAAATTTAGAGAGATGAATAAACCATAGAGTTGGTGGCTGTTTTTCATTACTCATTTTTTGTTGGTACAATAAGTCCGATAGTTACAGTTCTTGTGTTTATACTTAAATAAACCGTTTTAATAATTTTTGTTTCAGTTGTTTTCCAAAATATAGTTTTTTTGATATGCCCAAGAAAGTTAATCTCAACTTCATAATTTTCTTGCGAAAGAGAATCAGGAATATTTAATTCAAATCTTCCATTTGAATCTAATTTTGTCCCAATTTTTGTACCTTTCAAAATAGCTGTTCCAAAAGCTAATGGGTAATGAGAAATGCTGTCATAAGCATACCCTGTTAATTTAATTTCTTCAGAATGAGTTGAATTTGTTTTTTCAGCATGAGTTGAATCTTGTTGAATAGATGATTTATTTTCAGTTTTAGTTACAGAAAATGTTGTTTTTGACATCAAGATAAGCACAAAACTTGCTACCCACTTGAAGTAATTTGTTTTATGTTTGTTTGTTTCAAAAATTTTTCGGTCAATTTGGTCTATTCTTAATTTTCCACAAATACCTTCTTTTGAGTTTTCTATTAACTTAATTAGTTCGTTATCAGAATAACTTGTTAAGTCATAAACATTTTTCCTACACACTTTACAAAACTTACCAAAATCTTGGTCGTCCATTTTTGACCAATTTACAGTACAAGGTTCATTAATTTTAAGTTGATAAGAATGTCTTTTGGTTCTCATAAAATAGTGACTAACGAATTATTATAATTATAATACATTTTATGCAAATATATATTTTTTTTTTGAAAGAACGATGTTTTTTAGCGTCAAATTCTTTGTGAAACTTTGTGTCTTCTTTGCGTTTCTTTGTGGTTAACTTTATAGTCTTGAAGAGATTCCCGATAAATTTTCAGTAATGATTAGATGATAAAATACAATTTTATCGTGAAAATTTTCGAGAATGCTGAAAGTCCCGAATTTCAAATGTTTATTTATAACTTTAAACAATAATTAAAATTCGGGAACGGGGAGTGTCTGACTTTGCGCGCCAGATAGAAGCGGCATACTCCGAAGTGCCAACGGAGGAGATAAAGCGGATAGTTCCGATTCTCGGAATTTGCAACCTGACCACGCGCCCAAATAAAAAAAAATGTTTAGGTATTTCTAAATACGTTTTGTAGGTGTGCGCTTTCTTCTTTTATTTTTTCCAAAAAGAGTTTTTGGATTTCGAGGTGTTTGAATGCAATATCATTTTGGGTATTATGTTCCATTTCATTTTTACAGAATTCAATAATTTGCTTGCTTAATTTTTCAAGATTGGTAATGCGAACGAGTTTGATGGTGTCGCCTACTTCTTTCTTGAAATGATCGCCGTAATTGGAGATTTTGACATGTTCATTCTTGCTGCCCCAGTTTGAGAGGATTTCATCTTGGTATTGATCGCAATATTTAATTGTAAACTGCGAAATATCGGTATCGGCATGGGTGGCGTAGTATTTAAAAGGCAATACTTGTGCTTCCAAATAATTGGTTTTGATGAGATTAAAGACTTTTGCGCACACTTCGGATTCGAAGGCGTAGTCTTCTAGTTCATTTTCAAATACATGTTGCAGCACCAAAATTTTGCTTTCGGTATCAAAGGGATTTTCGGAATCGGAAAATACTTTATCGCCATATTCTATGAGCACTCTACAGAGCTCTATCTCAGTCATAATGAGCTTGGAAGGATATTTAGATAGATTTTGCACTTCTTGCTCTTTGGAAATATCTTCGTAGGCGTCCATTTCTTCAAAAGAAGGTATTTCATTCCTCGATTTGTTTTTTTTCTCTTCGGCTATTTTGCCTACAATCATTTTTTGAGTTTCGCGCGCCAGCAATTCTTCTTCAATGCCCATGAGCATAGCGCACTCTTTGAGATAATAGCTTCGTTTAATATTGTCTTTGACCAAACTGATGGTTTTGATAATTTCTCGCACCAATTCGGCTTTTTTGACAGGGTCGTTCCCCGCTTCGGTCTTAAACAAATGTGCCTTGAAAGTAACGATATCTTTGGCATTTTCGAGTATATATTCCTTGAGTTTTTCGCCACCAAATTCATTGACATACGAATCGGGGTCATGTGAAGTGGGCAGGAGTACAATTTTTAGATTCAAGCCATTTTCAATCCCAATTTCGATTCCACGCAGTGCCGCTTTGATACCAGCCGAATCGCCATCGTATAGAATGGTCAGATTTTCGGTAAAACGTCTGATAAGCCTCACTTGATCTTGTGTAAGCGAAGTCCCCGAAGAGGCTACTACATTGTGAATATTGGCTTGATAGAGGGAAATCACATCCATATAGCCTTCTACCAAAATACAATAATTTTCTTTTGGGATAGCATTTTTGGCGGTATAAAGTCCGTACAATACTCTACTTTTGTTGTACACTTCGTTTTCGGGACTGTTCAAATATTTGGCGGTTTTATCTTCTTTCTTCAAAGTTCTAGCACCAAACCCAATAACTCGCCCAGAAGTATTTTGGATAGGAAAGGTAATGCGGCCTTTGAAAAAATCGCGCAAGCCTCCTTGATCGTTTTCTTTGGACAAGCCCAATTTGACCAAAAATTCTTTGTTGTATCCTTTTTGGAGTGCTTCATTTGAGAAATATTCCCAATCGTTGATACAATAGCCTAGCCTAAATGCTTGAATGGTTTCTGGGGAAAGTCCACGCTCCTTGAAATAAGACAATCCTATCATTTTACCTTCTTCGTGTTCATGAAGATTGGTTTCAAAATGCTTGCAGGCATATTCATTAATTATCATGAAGGATTCTCGTGTGGTGCTCAAGACTTTTTCCTCCGAAGTTTGCTCAGTTTCTTCTAACTGTATCTGGTATTTATTGGCAAGGTAGCGAATCGATTCTGAAAAATTCATTTTCTCGTGATTCATAAGAAAGGAAACGGAGTTGCCCGATTGCCCACAGCCAAAACATTTATAAATACCTTTGGCAGGTGAAATGACAAATGAAGGCGTCTTTTCATCATGAAAAGGGCAATTGGCCATGTAGTTGGCGCCTCTTTTTTTCATGTGAATATAATCCGAAAGCACCTCTTCTACCCTAGCGGTATCCAATACTCTCTGAATAGAATCCTGTTTTATCATATTTTGAACTGATACAATTTACAAATGTAAACAAAAACTAGAAATGCATGACGAATATAATTTAGGGAAATAAAAAAAGCACCTAATTTCTTAGATGCTTTTCTATTGTTATTTTATGAAATATTAATCTTCAGAAGTATGTTCGCCCTCGCCTTCAAACTCTTGATCGTGATTGAATGCATCAAAATCAAAATCAGGCATCAACTCCGTTTTTACATGGTCAATTACTTGCGTCAAACCTTTCAAAAATTTATTAAAATCCTCTTTGTACAAGAAAATTTTGTGTTTTTCATATCCTTCTTGATCAAATTTTTTCTTACTTTCCGTGATAATTACATAATAATCATCAAATTTAGTAGTACGAACATCAAAAAAATACGTTCTTCTTTTTCCTGCTCTGATTTTGTGCGAATATACACCACTATTATTTTCTCTATTTTCCACTGTCCTTTTCTGTTTTTTTTATTTTAAAATTTATAAGGGCAAATCTATACACAAAAAATTAAATTCGATGAAAAAATTATCTAGCTACATTCAAGAAAATTTTTTTGGCTAATATATTATTGAACCGATATACTAAATCTTTATAATTGATGATATCTATTATCGTTCCTACAAAACAAAAGCCTGCGGTAATGAGATACAGTACACCAAAGGCAATATCATTGACATAAAAACGTTGGATTCCAGCAAATCCAGCAAATCCAAAAAGAGTAAAAACCAGTCCTAAATTAGGGTCTTTTCGCTCCAAACGATAAAGTCTCAAAAAATTTAATTTTTGCTCTTCATTCAAATTTTCGGTTAACTGCACCAACATTTCTACCTCATTCACTTCAATATTAGGTAAAAGATAAATAATTTCCTTAAATTCCATCATGTTCTATTTTTATTACTTAGAGTACAGAATGGATAAATAGTTACAAAAAAAAATATCTCTTTATCTTTGCCCTACAATCTACAGCCATGCATTTAAATCATTTGACCACCGAGTCGCAATCTTTGTACCAAAATCTTGAAAATGAAAGTTTTGAAAACATCCTTAATTGGATGAATCAAGAGGATAAGAAAGTAGCCTTGGCTATAGAGAAATGCATTCCTCAAATTGAAAAAATGGTATCGCATATTTTGCCCAAAATGCAAATGGGTGGACGACTTTTTTATATTGGATCGGGAACGAGTGGGCGCTTGGGTGTGGTGGATGCTTCGGAATTGCCGCCTACATTTGGGGTAGATTTTGAGAAAGTGATTGGTATCATAGCCGGAGGCGATACCGCTATTCGAAAAGCAGTAGAAGGTGCCGAAGATGATCAAGAACAAGGCTGGAACGACCTAAAAGCTTGGCAAATTAATTCTAATGATGTATTGATAGGTATTGCAGCTAGTGGGAGAACACCTTATGTCATTGGAGCTATGAAAAAATGTATGGAAAATGGCATTACTACTGCGTGTATCACCTGTAACGAAAAAGCAGAAATGTTGGATTTTGCGAACTTTCCTATCGTAGCCGAAGTTGGGCCTGAATTTATTACAGGTAGTACTCGCCTCAAAGCAGGAACGGCTCAAAAATTGATACTGAATATGATTAGCACTTCGCTAATGATAAAACTAGGTCATGTAAAGGGAAATAAAATGGTAGATATGCAACTCTCCAATAAAAAATTGGTGGAAAGAGGCGCCAAAATGATTGTGGATGAAATCCAAATTCCATTGAATGAAGCAAGAACGCTATTGCTAGCCCATGGCAGTGTGCGAAAAGCCATAGAAGCATACAAAAAATAGCCCTTGACGAATCAAAGGCTATAAAAAATGTTTTGCAAAAATTTTTAAAAACTAAGGTTTTATTAGTTTTAGAGTCGTATCGTTTGATTTGATCAAATAAATACCGCTGTGCACGCTACTGAAATCAATGCTATATTTTTGATCGGGTTTTAAAGCGGTTATTTTTGAAATTTCTTTGCCCAAAATATTATATATAATCACTTCTTGCTCATAATTTGAAGCTTCAATGATGACATTTTGATTTTGATAATAAGCCTTTATGCCATTATTTTTATTTGAATTCATGACTTTGCTTGTAAGTTTTTTCACTACCACTTCTTTAGCAGCTAAAGGAAGTGTCAATGGAATTTTATTCATACTAGAATCTACCAATAATGCTTTTGTAATATTAAACTTAGGTCTGGCGCCATCTATCAATCCCAATACATCCTCAATTACGATTTCAATAATTCCCATTTCACCGCCTCCTGTGCTATTTTGTCCATTTTTTTGAGAAATAGCCACATCCAATTCGCCCGCTTTGGTATTATTATAACTAAATTGCAACACATTCGTATTATTCAAAAACCAATTAGAAGGCTTGAATTTGATGGTTTGAGCTTTCATAAAATTGGTATCATAATTGATAGTAAATGCAATGCCATACGAATTGGTAATACGATCATTTTGAGCACCTAAAGCGATTGAAATTTGAAAACTTTTCTCGGTATTACTCACTTTAAAGGTATCCAAGCAAGTAAGTACGAAAGACTTTCCGCCTAGTGGACTATATGCTTGAGAGGGGAAATTTATCGTTTGATTATAATTTTTAAAGATGGTAGCTACATCGCCTGTACTATCTACGATTCCATCGCCATTGGCGTCGGCAAATTTGTAATTGAAACTAAAATTTCCAGTCCAATTAAACGCTTTTACCACGCCCCAAACAGTAGTTTTGAAAATACCTTCACGAGCAATACCCGATTGAGAAAATGCAGCACCTACATTCAACACATCCAAATTATTACAAATATTATCATTATTGGCATCGCCTGGTTTTAAATCGGCCAATAAATCTGATTTTCTTATCACTACATAGTTGGTATCAAACGTAGACGTATTTTTATCTCTAACCACATAGAAAAACGTATCATTGTTTGTAGTTCCTTGAGGATCTTGATATTGTGCTTGACTTCCATTGACACTAATATTGACACTGGTGCTCGTGGTAGATTTATACACCGAAACCAATTCATAATCCTTGCTCGCATTTAAATTGTCATTTATAAGTACTGCAATGGATATATTCGCTTGGGAACCTACTATAACTCTAGCACTATCGGGCTGTGTTCCATTTTGGGCAAATGATTTCCCAAAACTTAAAACCAACATAGATAAAAACAGTATACGTATTCTCATATTTAATAATTTAGATTGGTAACTCAATATTCTTTTCTTTCACCTTAATTTTGACACAAAAATGGAGTAAAAAAACCGAAAAAAATGATACATTTTAATACATTTATTAAAGGCATTTTTTTAATTTACATTTTAAAATAATAATATTTTATAGCATTTTGCTATTTTTATATTAATTTTACACCCATCAAAAAAACATCGTCCCAAGACAATTTTATATACAATATAACGTAGAAAAAGAAATAATAATTCAAAATTGATGATATGCAAACTCATGTATCCAAACTAGAAGAACTTTATATTCATTTTACAAAAACAGAAAAAGAAGATATTGCTTCGCTTCTTCAATGTCGTGTGTATAATCAAAGCGAACATCTTGTTAAATTGCATCATTATTTATCGGAGAAATTAGAAAAAGACCGAGAAATAGACAAATTTGAGACGTATGCGTTTGTATTTGATAACGAAAAATTCAACGACAACAAATACCGTGTTTACCAGAGTAGATTGATAAAAATCATAGAGAAATACATTATCTTGGAGCAGATTGAGAGTTTTCCTATAGCTGAAATTAATTTGCTGTATAAATATTATAATGAGCGCAAAATGCACCGAAGTATTACTACATTACTCAAATCGAAAAATAATTTTGAGAGTAAATCATTTGAAGACAAAATGATGTATGACTTTTATTTTTCTAATGCAAAACTCAGCTATACCAATACGTATTTCCCTACTGATAATGAATTGATATACAAGACATTCAAAGAAAATCTAAAAAATCAAACGGCGCTGCATTCCTTTCAGATTTTATCTTCAAAAATTACCGAATTAAGTTTTAGCGCAAAGTACAAAACCGAAGAATTATTTGATTTTAATGAAAATGCCATTGAAAAAATTATTGAAAACAAAAGTCAATTTGATGAAATGGTTCAGCAATATGCATCAATTTTTTTATTAATAAAAAATCAAAATGAATCGGACTTTTTCATTTTGAAGGAGAATATTCACCATGAAGTATTTGAAAAATTTGAACATAATCTAATCAATCTTTTGGCGTATCTAAAAAATTATTGCATACGACAGATCAATTTGGGCAAACCGGAGTATCTTTCCCATTTATTTGAACTCAATGAATTTAGCCTGAAATTTTATCAAAAAGAAGGCGATTTAACCTCATTAAATTTTAGAAACATTGTATATTGTGCCCTGCAATTAGACAAATTGGAATGGACCGAAAAATTTATTGAAGAATTTAACTATACCGTTTCTGAAAATGATCAAAAAAACTCGTATAACTTCAACTATGCGCGACTTTATTTTGAGAAAAAAGACTATGACAACGCCATGCGACAACTATTAAAAGTCACCTATGAAGACTCTTTCTACGCATCTACCGCACGGATTTTATTGATAAAGTGTAATTACGAACTCAACGATGAATTTTCATTGATTTACAACTGTCAATCTTTATTCCAATTTTTGAATCGAAACAAATTATTTATAAAAGAAAGGGTTACGAGTAATTTGAAGTTTATTAACTATGTAAAACGAATTCAAAACAAACGGCTGAGCAATAGCAATACATATTACAAAAATTTGAAAAAAACAATAGAGGGCTCTACTGTGATAGAAAAAAAATGGTTGCTAGAAAAAATAGACCAATTACTCTAAAATTTACTTTTTGGATTTGAGCCAATAAGAAAATTTATTAGCAATTTCTTTTGATTTAAAAACTACGCTAAGATTATCAAAATAATCAACTTCCGTACAATGATCAAAAAATAATTTTGAAGCCATCAATTTATCTTCATCATTTTCGATAGGAGCCAACATAACTTTTGCTTGATCTACTGTAATACATTTTTGAGATAAAAAAGAAGAAACGAAATTAGTTTTACTCTTTTCCGTCTTTAACAAATTAAAATTTGAACCGAAAACGACTACTTCTTTATCGGACATTTTACAAGATTTAGCCATTTTAGAAGAATCAAGTATAATGGGAGCCGGTTTGGTGCGATATGCAGCATAAAATGGCACATAATTTGATACAAAAGGACTGATTTCTACTATAAAAAGTGAATCTTTTTTACTTTTTTTCAGTTCAAAATATGTCTTATTCTTGGTGATTTTATCAAAGGGAATAATGATATTTTGAGTATATTTAAGCACATCCAATTCTATAGCTTTTTCTTTTGGAAATTGCCCCGTGTATACAAAATAATTACCATAAGCAGTAGATTGCGGATATTTATCTACCAAAATTTTAAAATTAGCGACAGAACTTTTGATAATAATCGTACTTTTTTGAGCATGTAAACTCCCTGAAATCAAAAGAAAAAATGCAATTAAACCTTTCATTTTGTGATAATTTAAATATGATTTATGATACAAATATACTATAATTATATGATTGATCTATATTTATCGATAAATACAAAAAACAGCTGGCACTTTATGAAATGAGACTTCTTTAGATGATTTCCATTCTTTGATTGACCTTGTCTTTATAAATTGTTTTTCACCTAAAATATCCGCAGCTACACTCAACAATATTTTTTCATTTAGATTGGCTAATAAATCTACCCAAAGGCTTTCATTTCGATAGGGTGTTTCCATGAAAATTTGAGTTTGTCCTGCCGATGCCATCGACTCTAATTGTTTCAACCGAGCTATTCGTTGCCCTTTATCTATTGGAAGGTACCCATGGAAAGCAAAATTTTGTCCATTAAACCCAGACGCTATAAGCGCCAATATGATACTAGAAGGCCCAGAAAGTGGTCGAACATCGACATGCAATTGATGAGCCAATGCCACAACTCTGTTGCCAGGATCGGCGATACATGGCAAACCCGCATCGGATAGCACACCTATTATTTTTTCTTCCATCATCCAATTTTCCACCTCTTTCAAAGACTGATTATCGGTATGTTTGTCCCATTCAAAAAAAGAAACTTCTGTATCAAAATCTTTTTTATATCCCAATGAACGCAAAGCTCTTCGAGCCATTTTTAAATTTTCTACTACAAAATGAGAAATAGTAGGCAAAATTTCTTTTACTTCATCTGAAATAAACGAATTTTTCTCTGAAATAGGAACAGGAATTAGATAAAGCGAGGCGTTACTCAAAATAAAAATGAATTATTGAACGACAAACTTATATGATTTTGAGTTATTTATTGAAACTATATTTGCAAAATAAATACCTTTTGATAAAAGATTCGTAGATAATACATTTTTTCCTTGAGGATAATTATTACTTTCTATCAATTGCCCTTTAGCATTATATATTGATACAGAAACGGTTTTAAATTTTGAATCAACAATCAATTCATTATTATTATATTGCATCATAATATCGGATTCATCATCATTCGACACAATGGAAATAGACGTTTTATTAATAGATCCAAGAGATGTAACACCGGAGCTAATAGGATCGAGCCATGGTTTCAACCTTTTATAACTTTGTGTTCCATATTGATCCCAATGCATTGAAAATCTTCCATAAAAATCCGACAAACTATTATCTATACACGATGAACCGCCCCCCGTTAATGTTCCAATTAAAAGCCCCGAACTATTTATAAGTCCAGAACCTGAAGAACCGCCTTGTGTCACTCCTTTTCCAGACTGTGTACTCGCCCAAAAAACTCTAAAGTGCGTATTAGCGGTAATTCTACCATAGCTAGAAATGGTAGGTGCGGTGTTAAATGAGGATATTTTTTTTACATCTCCATCGGGATGATGCATACAGACTCCCGAAGTAGTAGAATTCCCTGATCTATCCCAACCTATATAATTTACATTCCAAGCATCTGGGATATTGGCATTAATTTTTAATAATAAAAAATCGGAAGATACATCTCCCCCATCTGTACCAGTTTTAGCTATGGAAGTACATCCTTTTAATTGTTTTACAATTGGCTCAACGGATAAATTGGCGCAAGCTGGAAATTCATAACTAAAGATAAAAACCCAATTTGGATAATCCGAAGCAGAGGAATTTAAGCTACAATGATTAGCTGTTAAAACATACGGCGTACCGTCTAATTTTGTATTATTAATTACATTTCCCGTACAGAAATAAGAAACCGATCCCGATGTAACAATCATTTTTACTGTTGAAGAAATGATTTTTTTGTAATTAATACTTTCATTACAATTTACATTGACCATACAATCGTCTGATGTCCCAAATCCAGCAGAAGATTTAACACCTCTAAAAAAAGCACTTACATTTTCAATTGAAAAAAGCGCTGTATGATCATCACTTGGTTGAAGAACTTCTACAATCCAATCATTTCCCAATAAGATAGGTGATAAAATGGTAGAATCAAATTGTAAATCATTTTTTGAAAAAGGGCCAAAATGTTTAGAACGATCTTTATTATAAAACCATATTTTTGAATATCCAATATCTGAAAACTTAAGTGTAAACATAAAGCCCTTCATATCAGCGGACACTAATCTATATTGATAAACTTTATCCCCATTGGAAGACAAATGAGCTAAATAAAAATCATGTTTATTTATTGTCAATTTTTCATTAATTGCTACAGCATATTTACCTTTTGAATCATTTGACAAGGCTTTTTGGACAGCAAAACTATCTATAATTAGATTATGGACTACGATTTGATCATCTTTATTATCAAATTTCCAAGAAAAAGGAATTTCACTTTGCCCAAACAAAGAAAAAGATCCGAAGAAAAAAAATAAAAATAGAGTCTTCATATTACAGTTTTTTTTACAAATGTAGCGAATTACTGCTTTTGCAAAGATATAAATAAATTTTCAAAAACACAAAATCTTCTTATTTTAATAATACCTCTGTTCTATGATAACAAAAAAATAGCGACTGTATTGCTACAATCGCTATTTTTTTTAAATTTTAAAAATTAAAGTTAATATTAATCTCTTCCAATTTGGATAAATCCAGTAACTGGCTGCACTAAATCTTTATCAACTTCATTTTCTATCATATAATAATAGACCCCATCAGGTAATGGCTGCCCATCATAATGCGAACCTGACCAGTTATTTTGATAAGACCCATAACTTCTCCATACGATATTTCCCCATCTATTGTATATCATTAATTTAGCATTTCTGTACTTTGTAGCAAAGTTTGGTATTACAAATACGTCATTAATTCCATCTCCATTTGGCGTAATATAATTTGGAATATCATTTGAAGAGCAAGGCACATTAAATCTAACCATATAGAAGAATGTATCTGCAGTTTTTCCACTTTCAGCATAAGTATAAACTACCATAATTCTTGTTGAATCTTTACCACATTTACCCGGAGTAGGCGTATATTTAAAGGCACCCGTAGCAGGATCAAAATCCGAAATAGTTCCATTACTTGGATTAGTATTTACCGTATAATTTTTAGTTTTGATACTTAAATTATTATCTGAATAATCTTCTCCATCTACTTCTTTACCATTTCCTTCAGGAACTACCACATCAATATTATCTGGATTTCCTACCGTAACATAGACCATAGCTGTTTTAACCTCTCCTGTAATAGGATCTGTAACGGTGTAAGTGAATGAATCTATTCCCTTATAACTAGTATCTGTAGACTTGTAAGTAGCTATACCTGTTACTGAATCAATGACAACCGTTCCTTTCTTAGGATTAGTTCCCACTTTAAATTTGTAATTTGAACTAGCTGTTAAATTATCGTTTGTAGATACATTGATTGATTTTGAACCGCCTGATGTTACTTTAGAGTTATCTATATTAGCTTCAAAACCTAAGCAAGCTGTGGATTTCACAGGTATTACCACTGATTTTGAACAACCTGGTAACGAAGCAAAAACGGTATCAATTTTGCCATTAGGAATATTGATAATGCTATCTCCAGATACCGTTCCAAACTTAGAAGTAACAACTACAGAAGCACTTGATTTTGTAAAGAATATTGAATATGCAGTACCTGTAGCATTACATTTTGTACCTCCAATTGAAATCAATTGTTTTTCACAAGGATCTGTAGAAGAACAGTTTGCAGGACTTGAAACATTTAACGAAACCACACAAGTAGGATTATTTGAAGCAATAATAGTTACATTAGTTCCTACGGCAATTCCAATGACTTTATTTCCAGAAATTGTTCCAGAAGAAACAGATATTTGAGCACCTGTTATTTCGGTAAAACTGAATTCCCATGTAGATCCATTACAAACACCATTTCCTGCTACAAGTTTAGGAGTAACACAAGCTGTAGAATTATTAGGGCAATCTGTATTTGGCGTATTTACTTTTAGTACCGTAGAACAACCTGTTCCATTTGAAGCAGTAATCGTAACAGCTATATTTTTAGGAACACCTATTACTTTATCCCCACTCACTGTACCTGCAGTTGTTGTTATCCCCTGAGAAGCATTTGTAGTAAATGTAAATTCATAGCTAGAACCTGAACATGTAGCACTTCCAACAGTAAGAACTGGGGCTATGCACACAGCACATGCTTTTGATGGCAATTTAACAACCGTAGCAGAACTACAACCTGTCAAAGTAGCGGTAACTGTTGGCGTTGAATCACTTGGAATATTGATAATGCTATCTCCAGAAACGGTACCCAATGTAGCTGTTACGACAACACTACTAGAAGTTTTTATAAAATAGGCTGTATACATTTTAGTTCCATTGGTATTACACTTAGTACCACCCAATGAAATCAATGGTTTATCGCATGAAGTAGAAGAGCATGACGTAGGACTTGTAACATTTACATTTGTATTACAAGTTCCATTTATAGCTGATATAGTCACATTGGTTCCTACGGGGATATCAATTACTTTATTTCCGCTGATAGTTCCAGAACTAGCAAAAACAGTAGCACCTGTAGATTCAGAAAAACTAATTTCCCAATTTGAACCATTACAAACCCCATTTCCAGCAGTTAACTGAGGCAATACGCATGTAGTAGGACAATCTGCATTAGGTGTAGAAACCGTTGTTTTTGTAGTACAACCTGTTCCATTTGAAGCAGTAATAGTTACTGTAGTATTTTTTGGAACACCTGTAATGGTATTTCCCGAAATAGTTCCTACTGAAGACGTAACTCCACCAGTAGCATTTGACAAGAAATTGATTACATAGTTTCCGTTACAAGATATATTTCCAGCAGTCAATAATGGTTTTACACAAGATGGACAGTTTTGTGCTGGCAAGGTAACTTCTGTAGCAGAACTACAACCAGCAAGCGAAGCTGAAATTTTAACGGAACTAGTACTAGGGATATTGATAATACTATCTCCCGAAATCGTTCCTGCTGTTGTACTTACAATTACATTATTATTTAATTTTGTAAAATAAGCGGTATAAGTAGCTGTACCATCAGGATTACATTTAGTACCCGAGATAGAAACCAATGGATTTGAACAAGGATCTGAACAATTCGTTGGAGAATTAGCTCCTAATGCCGCTGTACAAGAACCATTTGATGCAGTTAGCGTCAAATTAGTTCCAATAGGAATATTTATTATTTTGTTGCCACTTCTCGTTCCAGCACTTGGAGTAATTGTAGCACCTGTAGACTCCGTAAAGCTTACTTCCCAAGTAGAACCATTACACAATCCATTTCCAAGAGTTAAATTAGGCATAACACAAGCAGTAGGACAATCAATATTTGGCGTTGTAGCCGTCATTGAAGTAGTACATCCCGTTCCATTTGAAGCCGTAACGGTTACTGTCGTATTTTTCAATACTCCTGTAATGGTATTTCCCGAAATAGTACCTGAACTTACACTAACACCATTTAAAGCATTTGATATAAATTCGATATTATAATTTGTTCCAGAACAAGCCATTTTACCAATAGTTAAAGTAGGTTTAACACATGTAGGGCATTGTTTTGCAGGAACTGTTACGATTGTTGAATTTGAACAACCTGTAAGTTTAGCCGTAACGGTAACCGAACTTCCGCTAGGTACATTTATGATACTATCAGTCATGACTGTACCTAGGTTAGATGTAACCGTAACATTTGAATTTAATTTTGAATAATAAACCGTATAGAATGCGCCGCCGTCTTTTCTACAAACGCTTCCTCCAATTGAAACTAATGAATTAGAGCAAGGATCGTTGCAAGAAGCTGGTCTTACCACTACTATAGAACTAATACAAGATCCATTGGTAGCTGTAATTGTTACATCGGTATTATTACCAATATTTGTAACTTTATTTCCAGAAATAGTTCCAGAAGTAGTTGTTATTGTTGCATTTGTATTTTCTGTAAAACTAAATTCCCACGTACTACCTGTACAAATACTGTTACCTGCCGTTAATTTTGGCAATACACAAGCAGTAGGACAATCTAGATTAGGAGTTCTAACCGTAGTAGTAGACGTACAACCCGCACCATTAGAAGCAATAATTGTTACAGAAGAATTTTTATCTACATTTGTAATTGAGTTTCCAGAAACAGTACCATTACTAGAAGTAACCCCATTTGTAGCATTTGTAAAGAAATTCATTGTATAAGATGTTCCGTTACAAGAAATATCTCCAGCAGACAAAGCAGGCTTGATACAAGTAGGACATTGTTTAGCAGGAACTACAATTGAAGTAGAAGTTCCACAACCACTCAATGTAGCAGTAATGGTAGGGCTAGAAGAACTAGGCACATTCACAATACTATCTCCCGATACAGTTCCTGCCGAAGTAGTTACAGACACAGATGAACTTGCTTTGGTAAAATAAATTGTATATGAAGCAGACCCGTCGGTTTTACATTTTGTACCCGAAACTGAAAGCAAAGGATTAGAACAAGGATCTGAACAAGAAGTAGGACTATTAATAGTAATTGTACTAATACAAGTACCATTAGAAGCGGTTAAGGTAACATTTGTACCCACAGCAATTCCTGTAACTTTATTTCCAGAAATTGAACCAGCACTTATTGTTACCGATGCACCTGTAGATTCTGTAAAGCTTAAATCCCAAGTAGCTCCATTACATATTCCATTTCCTGCAGTTAACTGAGGTAGAACACAAGCTGATGGACAATCTACATTTGGAGTAGAAACCGAAGTAGATGTTGAACAACCCGAACCATTTGAAGCCGTAATTACTACATTAGAATTTTTAGAAATATTTGAAATTGTATTTCCCGAAATAGTTCCCGTAGAAGCAGTTACTCCTACTGAAGCATTACTAGAAAAATTAATCATATAATTAGTACCATCACAACTGATATTTCCAGCAGTTAATGTTGGTTTAACACATGTAGGGCATTGTTTTGCCGATACATTTATAGAAGTAGACGTACCACAGCCATTCAAAGTAGCTGACAATGTAATATTTGTACCACTTGGAACACTTACAACGCTATCGCCTGATACTGTACCCGCAGAAGCAGTTACTAGTACTCTACTATTTAATCTTGAGAAAAATACTGTATAGAAAGCAGAACCATCTGTTTTACATTTAGTTCCTCCAAAAGAAATTAATGGATTTGAACATGTATCGGTTCCACATCTAGCAGGAGAAGAAGCTGTAACGGAAGTAGTACAAGCGGCTCCTGAAGAAGTAGCTGTAACTACAACATTAGTTCCTACAGGAATATTAATCACTTTATTGCCGGAGATTGTTCCAACCGAAGTAGAAACGGTAGCTCCTGTATTTTCTATAAAACTTACTTCATAATTTGAACCATTACAAACACCTGTCCCTACAGTCAATTGAGGCAATACACATGAAGTAGGACAATCCGTATTAGGAGTAGAAACCGTAGCAGTAGTAGTACAACCCGAACCATTAGATGCTGTAATAACAACATTTGAATTTTTTGCAATTCCTGTAATACTGTTTGTTCCTACTGAACCAAGGTTTGTAGTAACACCACCTGATGCGTTTGAAGCAAAGCTAATTGCATAAGATGAACCATTACAACTAATATTTCCAGCGGTTAAAGATGGTTTTAAACAAGAAGGACATTGTCTTGCTGGTAGAGAAATATTTGTAGAAGTACCACAACCCGCTAATGTTCCAGTAATAGAAACAGAAGATCCACTAGGAATATTAACGATACTATCGCCAGAAACTGTTCCAGCAGAAGTAGCAATACTTACACTACTATTTAATTTAGAAATATAAACGGTATAAAAAGCAGAACCATCATTTTTACAATTAGATCCACCAATTGAAATTAATGGGTTTGCACAAGGATCGATACAAGATACAGGTCTAACTACTGTTATGTTACTTACACAACTTCCATTAGTAGCTGTAATCGTTACATCAGAATTTATTGGTATATTTATCACTTTATTACCACTAATTGTTCCAAAATTTGTTGAGATTGAAGCACCCGTCAATTCAGAAAAACTAAATTCCCAATTTGAACCATTACAAATACCATTTCCAGCGGTTAACTGAGGTAAAGTACATGCTGAAGGACAATCAAGATTTGGAGTAGTAACAGTTGTAGAGGTATTACATCCAGAACCGTTAGTAGCTATTAATGTCACTGATGCATTTTTAGCTACACCTGTAATTTTATTAGTACCTATAACACCTGTACTAGCAGACACACCATTTGTGGCATTGCTAGAAAAATCAATTGTATAAGAAGAACCTACACAAGAAATATTTCCCGCAGTCAAAGTAGGTCTGATACACGTAGGGCATTGTCTTCCAGATACAGTAACTTTTGTAGTATCTTTACAACCAGATAAAGTAGCTGAGATAACAACATTAGTTCCACTTGGCACATCAATAACACTATCTCCAGAAACTGTTCCAGCAGAAGATTTAACGACTACAGAGCTTCCAGCTTTTGTAAAATATACCGAATAAAAATTAGAACCATTAGATTTACAATTAGTTCCTCCTATAGAAACTAAAGGATTAGCACAAGGATCGCCTCCACAAGAAGAAGGACTTGTAACAGTAACGGTACTGATACATGTACCATTCACTGCAATAATTGCAACATTAGTTCCTACAGTTATTCCTGTAACTTTGTTTCCAGAAATTGTTCCAGAAGTCGTTTGAATTGTAGCACCTGTCGTTTCATTAAAGCTAAATTCCCATGAAGTACCATTACAAACAGCATTCCCAACCATCAATTGAGGTAAAACGCATGCTGTAGGACAATTTAAATTAGGTGTAGAAACAGTAGTACTAGTAGTACAACCTGGACCATTTGATGCTGTGATAACAACATTTGAACTTTTGCTAACACCTGTTATTGTATTTCCAGAAACCGTACCTAATGAAGAAGAAACTCCATTTGTAGCATTGCTTTGGAAATTAATCATATAATTAGTACCATTACAATTAATGTTTCCTGCAGTCAACGTTGGTTTTACGCAAGAAGGACATTGTTTTGAAGATACGGTTACTTTTGTTTGATTTGCACAACCGCTTAAAGTAGCTGTAATTGTAGCATTAGTTCCACTAGGGATATCGGTAATGCTATCATTATTAACAGTACCTGCCGTTGAAGTTATAGATACTCTATTATTTAATTTTGTATAATATACTGTATAGAATGCACTTCCGTCAGACTTACAATTACTTCCTCCAATAGATACTAAAGGAACATTACATGAATCCGTAGTAGTAGAACATGAAGAAGGACTAGTCGTTGTAATTGTAGATATACAAGTACCATTGGTAGCAATAATGCTTAAGTTTGTACCTACTGGTATATTGATAACTTTGTTTCCACTAATAGTACCTGCATTTGTAGAAATAGTTGCACCTGTAGTTTCGGTGAAACTCGCTTGCCAAGTTGTACCATTACATACACCATTTCCTACTGTTAATTTTGGCAACGTACATGCCGTAGGACAATCTGCATTTGGAGTAGTTATTGACGCTGAAGTAAAACAACCTGCACCATTTGAAGCAGTGATTGTAACGATAGCATTTTTAGAAACACCCGACACTGACGTGTTTCCGATAGTACCCAAACTAGAAGAAACACCATTAATAGCATCGGTCATATAATCAATATTATAAGATGTACCATTACAAGAAAGATTTCCTACTGTCAAAGAAGGTTTTGTACAAGAAGGACATTGTCTAGCAGGTACTTTCACAACAGTATTAACAGAACAACCTGGTCTAGACGCCGTAATTGTAACATCGGTACCACTAGGAATATTTACAACACTATCTCCAGAAACATTACCAGCAGATGCTGTTACAGAAACGGTATTGTCTAATTTTGTAAAATAAGCCGTATAGAATGCACTTCCATCTGTTTTACATAAACTTCCACCAATAGATGCTAATGGATTCGCACATGGATTTGAACATCCCGTAGGCGAATTAATGGTAATAGTAGTAGCACAAGAACCGTTAATTGCAGTAATAGTCAAATTAGTACCTACTGAAATACCTGTAACTTTATTATTTCCTTTAGTACCCGCACTTACTATAATGTTAGCACCTGTAGATTCTACAAAACTCACATCCCATGTTGTACCATTACAAATACCGCTACCTGCAGTCAATTGTGGCGTAACACAAGAAGAAGGACAATCTACATTGGGTGTTGAAACAGAGATTGAATTTGTACAACCTGTTCCGTTTGAAGCCGTTAATGTAACTGTTCTATTTTTCAAAATTCCTGTAACAGCATTTCCACTTACAGTGCCTTCTGAAGAAGTAACTCCGTTTGTAGCATTTGATAAGAAATTTAATGTATAAGTTGAGCCACTACAATTCACATTACCAGCTGTAATAGATGGTTTTGTACATGTAGGGCACGTTTTAGAAGATACGGTCAATTTAGTCGTGTCTTTACATCCTGATAATGTAGCAGAAATAACAACGTTGGTTCCACTTGGGATATTAATTACACTATCACCCGAAACGGTTCCAGCTGAAGCGGTGACATTGACACTGCTATTTAATTTTAAGAAACTAACAGAATAAAAAGCAGATCCATCGGCTTTACAATTAGTCCCACCAACGGATACTAATGGACTAGAACAAGGATCATTACATGTAGCCGGACTATTTACCGTTATTTTTGAAACACAATTTCCTGTAGCAGAAGTAGCTGTTATTTCTACATTGGTTCCAACTGCAATTCCTGTTACTTTATTTCCAGAAACAGTTCCAGAAGATGCCGAAATTGATGCACCTGTAGATTCTATAAAACTAAACTGCCAAGTAGAGCCATTACAAACACCTGTTCCAGCCTGTAATTGAGGCAATACACAAGAAGAAGGACAATCTGAATTAGGTGTAGTCACGATTGCCGAAGTAGTACAACCTGAGCCATTTGATGCTGTAATTGTTACAGAAGTATTTTTTGCAACACCTGTAATCTTACTAGTCGCTACTGTACCTGTAGAAGAAACTACTCCATTGGTAGCATTTGTCAAAAAATTAATAGTATATGAAGTGCCATCGCATGCAACATTACCCGCAGTTAATGAAGGTTTCACACATGTAGGACAAGCTTTTGATTCTACATCAATAATAGTAGAATTTGAACAACCCGCAGTAGTAGCAGTCAAGGTTACTTTAGTACCACTTGGAATATTTATTACACTATCACCCGAAACCGTTCCTGCATTTGCAGAAACAGATACTCTTGAAGAAGCTTTTAAGAAATATATGGTATAAAAAGCTGTTCCGTCTGCTTTACAATTGGTACCTGCTACAGAAATCAAAGGATTGTTACAAGTATCATTGCAATTTGATGGACTGGATACATTTACGGTAGAAGTACATGAACCATTAGAAGCAGATAAAGTAACACTAGTTCCAACAGGAATATTAGTTACCTTTCTACCTGAGATAGTTCCTGCAGAAGTAGATACGGTAGCACCTGTAGTTTCAATAAAAGCAAACTCCCAAGTAGTACCACCATTGCACAATCCGTTTCCGGCTGTTAATTGTGGCAATACACATGGTGTAGGACAATCCAAATTAGGAGTTGTAATTGTAGAAACCGAAGTACATGTTCCTCCATTGCTTGCAGTAATAGTTACTGTAGTATTTTTTGAAATTCCTGTAATGGTATTTCCACTAACTGTTCCTAAAGAAGATAAAACACCTTTTGTGGCATTTGAAGTAAAGTTAATTTGATAAGAACTTCCAGTACATGAAATATTACCTACAGTTAATGTAGGTTTGGTACAAGAAGAAGCAAAAGTATATGCAGTAAAATTATTTGGTACAAAAGAATTTGCAGTTGTAATTGTTCCAGAGGTAGAAATAGTTCCTGTAGCAGAAACGCCACCAAGACTTACCCATTTGGTTCCATCCCATCCTACAATAATTAATTTTGAAATATCACCACCCGTCAAAGCATTCACATTACTTCTAGCCGCGTCAAAAGATAAAGTTAAAATCACAGGATCACTTCCGTTCAAATCCCAATATTCAACATTACTAACTGAATCAATATTGATCCCTTTGCTAGAAAGTATAAATGGAGCTCCCGTAGGTAATGCTGCATAATTTCCTCCTTTCATATCTGGTACAATAGCTGTAGCTGCATTTGCTTTAAAATAAGCGGCCTCTATATCGCTAGTACCTACAAATTTTGCAATTGAAGCAGGAGCATAAAAACTTCCACTTCCTACTGGAAAAGTAAAACCAGATGCTGATGCAGTTGGAGTAGCTTTCACATATCCATTTACGTGTTTTGTATTAGCCATGTCTGCTGGAATGGCAGAACTTGTATGAAAAGTATAAGTAGATCTAGAAATATCTCTATCTGTCCCAATAATACCATTCCCTGGAGTATTTCCACCACTTTGAAAAGAGTGATTTCCATAAAAAACAGCCGTACCAGGTTTAAAAATATAAACATTACCATAACTCGCTTGTTGCGAAAATGCACTTAAAGAGCATAATATGCTTAATGTCATTAAAAAGTATTTAATCTTCTTCATAAATTTATTTTACTGTTGTATTCTGTATATTATAAATAAACATAAACCATTCAACAAAAAGCGTGCCAAAAACTTATTGTATTTTATTTTTTTACCAAAACGTAAATAAATAGAACCCCGATGTTATAAAAAAAAAAAACACCAATACCTAATTGTATTTCAATCAAACAAAGAATCTTTCATCACATATAAAAAATAAATTCTCAAAAATAATATTCCCAAGCTATTTAAAACAACATGTTCTTTTTTAATATTTTAACAATTTTTAAGCATTTAAACTTCTTACGAAATTAGCTATGAGAAAATTATTGTACAATAATTTATTATATAATGTTAAACTTTTTCTTCTCTTTCAAGTCAAATGCTTAAATTTGCATAAATATTTATATATAATAAGGGAAAAAACAACCGCCCCTTAGTTTTAAAAATTAATTTGACCATTGATGAAGTCTAAAATAGTAGTGCAAGACATAGATTTGATAAAACAATATGTAGATGGAGATGAAAAAGCCTTTGAACAGCTTTTGATGAAATACAAAAATAGAGTTTACTCCTCAATATATTTACTAATAAAAGACCATGAAATTTCAGATGATATTTTTCAGGATACTTTCATTAAGGTTATTGATAAGCTAAAAAATAAAAAATACAACGACGAAGGTAAATTCTTGCCCTGGGTATTGCGAATTGCTCATAATCTTTGTATGGACTATTTTAGAAAAAACCAAAAAGAAGCTATTATTCAAAACAATAATCCTGAGTTTGACATTATGGACACTATTTCTATTAAAGACAGTAATAGAGAAGAAGAACTTATTGATGAAGAAAGTCAAATAGATGTATTCAAGTATGTAGATTTATTGCCAAATGAACAAAGAGAAGTTATTATTCTGAGACATTACTATGATTATAGTTTTAAAGAAATAGCGGAAATGACAGGCACCAATCTCAACACGGCATTGGGAAGAATGCGATATGCACTTATAAATTTAAGAAAATTAATAAATAAAAAATAATTATGATTGAGTTATTGATAGTATTAGCTACATTTATCATTATGGAAGGTATTACATGGTGCACACATAGATATATTATGCATGGGCTATTATGGATATGGCACTATGATCATCATAACAAAAACCCAAAGCGTTTTCTTGAAAAAAATGACAATTTTTTTATTGTTTTTGCGGTTATTTCTATGAGTTTATTCTTGCTAGGAACGTTTAATGCAAATCTTTGGTTCTTGTTTTATATTGGAATGGGTATATTAACCTATGGACTAGCATATACATTGGTTCATGAAATTATAATTCATCAAAGATTTCGATTATTTACCAATAATCATAATTTTTATTTTACCGCACTAAGAAAAGCTCATAAAAATCATCACAAGCATCTAGGAAAAGAGGATGGTGAATGTTTTGGAATGCTATGGGTTCCTTTTCGTTATTTTAAAAATGCTTGGAACGAATCAAAATAGATTATGGAATTTATTTTTGACAATAAATACACGTATTTTTGGGTAGATTTTTTATGTATCTTGTTTCCTTTTATCTTTTCTCTTACAAAGACATTTGATTTTTACAAAGATTGGAAATACTATTTTCCGGCAAATATTATTGTTGCATTCCTATTTATTATATGGGATATATACAAAACAGAAGTAGGTGTTTGGTGGTTTGACCAAAAATATACGCTTGGAATTAATATATATAATCTTCCTATTGAGGAAGTTTTGTTTTTCTTCTGTATCCCATATGCTTGTGTTTTTACTTACTATTGTTTTAGAAAATATATTAAAATTAATGATTTTATAAAATCTATTTCTAATTTTGCTTTGTGGATTCCAATGATTGCAATATCATTTATCTATTATGACAGACTTTATCCTATGATTACTTTTACATTTCTAGGAATTAGCTGGATTTTATTAAAAAAATACAAGCCCAATTTTTATCCATATTTTTTTATCGTATATTTAATCATGTTTATACCATTTTTCCTATCAAATGGCGTATTAACAGGAGGATTCATCAATAGATCTATTGTAAATTATAATCCAGAAGAGATTATTGGATTTCGATTATATACTATACCTTTTGAAGACTATTTTTATGGCATGTTGCTCATTTTATGGATAATATGGCTGTATGAATATTTCAAGAAACAACAAAAATGGTAACTAATGAAAGGATTATTCTTTTATTTATACTCCATTTATATAGTAAAAAAAGAACGATATTATTCGTTTAACTATGAAAAATATCAATTGCGTATTCTAAAAAAAATCATAGCAAACTCAATAAATACGGATTTTAATCCAAATATAAAACAGAACAAATCTAATCTAGTTGATCATTATCAGTCTCATTTTTCTTTAACAAATTATGAATCCATCCTTCCATTTATAGAAAAAATAAAGCAAGGCAAATTGCATGTATTGACCAGAGAGAACATCGAATTTCTACTCAAAACAAGCGGTACTACTGGAGGACACAAATATATCCCTATAACAAAAAAAGGTGTCTTAGACCAAATAAACGGAGCGAAAAAAGTGCTATGTTTCTTTGCATATCACAATAAAAATGCAGATTTTGTCCATAGAAAAATGATCTTTCTTCAAGGCAGTCCCATGTTAGACACTGAGTTTACAATCCCTAGTGGAAGACTATCTGGAATTGTCTATCATTTTGTTCCTAAATTTTTCCAAAGAAATAAATTACCAAGTTACAAAAACAATATTATTGAACATTGGGAAACCAAAGTTAATGCAATCATTGATGAAATAGACAAAGAGGATATCTCAATCATTGGTGGAATCCCCCCGTGGTGTATTCAGTTATTTGAAAAAATACTCTTGAAAAAAAACATAGAAAATCTTTCGATTTTGTATCCAAATTTAACCCTTTATATTCACGGCGGGGTTGATTTTTCGCCCTATAAAGATAAAGTTTCAAAACTATTGGGCAATCAAGTAAAAACGTTAGATACTTTCCCAGCATCGGAGGGATTTTTTGCTATACAAGATCACCCAGAAGCCCAAGACATGCTTCTTTTAATAAATCAGGGCATCTTTTATGAATTTAGACCATTGAATGAACCAAAAGCAAAAATAATATCCCTTCCTGAAGTAATATTAAACACAAATTATGAACTCATTATCAGTAATATGAGTGGTCTCTATCGCTATCAAATGGGAGATATTATACAATTCACCTCTCTCAAACCTTTTAGAATCAAAGTAGCAGGACGAACAAAACAGTATATTTCTGCCTTTGGGGAACATGTTATTGGTCATGAAATAGACCAATCTTTAGCCCAATTAATTCAAAAATACAATCTAAATATCACTGATTTTCATGTATGTCCCAATGTAGAACACAGGCTATATGAATGGCTTATCGAAGGAAATATTCAAGATATTTCAAAATTAAAACTTGCTTCAGAATTGGACAACATACTTTCAAATAAAAATCCTTATTACAAACATCTTGTAGATGGCAATATCATCAATCCATGCAATATTACCATCTTAAATAACAACGTATTTCAAGAATATAGAATCATACACAATAAGCTAGGCGACCAAAACAAAGTTGTTCGAATAGCAAATGATATGACTCTCTATGATATATTGATGGATATAAATAAAAAAAGTGCCTAAATTTTAGGCACCTTTTTGCAATTTAATAATTTTCTAGATTAGAATTTCAATATTTTAAACTCCGTTCTTCTATTTTGTTGATGTTCATACTCAGAACATGGAGATTTAACAGGACCTTCACAACCACAATTATTTACAAGCATGGATTCACCATAACCTCTATATTGCAATCTAGCTCTACTGATTCCTCTTGACACTAGATACTCCACTGTAGAAGCAGCTCTTTTATTAGATAGTGTAGCATTTGAAGCAGCAGAAGATCTGCAGTCTGTATGGGATCCCATTTCAACTTCCATTGAAGGATTTTCATACAACAACTTTACAATTTTTTCTAATTCAGCAGCAGAAGCTGGCTTAATATTCCATTTTGATACATCAAAATAAATATTTTCAATTTTAAATGTTTTTCCAATTTCAGCTTTATCCAAGTATATTGTTGCCATCAAAATTTCAGGAGGTGTTTTACCATTCGTATTTAAAATAACTGAATTTGATAAATACTTAGAACCATCCTCATTTGTTTTAGAAGCTGAGATGTTGTATATTTCATTAGAAATCATACCTCCTGCTTTCAACATACCATCTTTATTCGTATTAGCACCTACTTCATCATTCGTAGATGTTTGTTTTACAAGTACATTTGCATTTGGAACAGGTTGATTAGTAGCTTTATCAAGAACTAATACTTGTAGTTTCATGGTAGGTACCAAGTCATCTTCCATATCTACATTTATCGTTTTAGAATCTGTCAACTTATTAACCACTACTTTTTTCTCTACAAACCCAGGTTTTGCTATAGTTAATGTACACGTTTTTGCAGGTTTGAAACCAGATTTATAAACACCTGTTACATCGGTAATATTCGTAGTGTTTTCTTTCAAACAATCTCCCGTTACCGTAGCATTTTCAATAGGTTGTTTTGTTTTGCTTGAAATTACTTTTACCGTCAATTTCAAATCAAGATTTTTCCATTGATAAATATCATCATCCCCTATACCACCGGCTCTATTAGAAGTAAAATAACCTTCTCTATTGTTTTGTTCTATAATAAATCCAAAATCATCATCTTTTGAATTAAATGGATTACCTATATTTTCTGGTGTAGAAAATGTATTATTTTCTGTTGTAGCTTTAAAAATATCCAATCCCCCAAGACCTGGATGTCCATCAGAAGCAAAATACAAATTTCCATCATTTGTTAAGTAAGGGAATTTTTCTTCACCGGGCGTATTAATTTTTGGACCTAAATTTTCGGGAGTTCCCCACTCTAGACCTACTCTTTTAACTATCCATAAATCCGTACCTCCTTGACCACCTGGCATATTACTCGCAAAGATCAATGTTTGATCATCACTAGAAAAAGCTGGATGCGCATAAGAATAATCATCGGATTTTGAGTCATTAACTAATTTAACTTCTGTCATTTCAGACCAGTCATCCACTCCACCTTTATAGTTTACTCTAAAAATTTTCAAGTTTACCGTTTTCTTATCCGTTGGTGATTTATTTACTTTTGTTCCTTCCGTATTCGTTTTTGTCAAATACATTACACCAAAATCTTTTGAAAATGTCATAGGACCTTGCATGTATTTTTGATCTACATTTTTCAATAATTGTGGCCCTTTTCTCAACATTTCTCCATAGGTTTTTTCAGCGATATATACATCGGTGAATAAATCGTAGTTTGAAGATTTCATATCATAACCAGTTCCTGTTCTTCTTTGAGACGTTGTTACATACGTAATTCCTTTTCTATAAAACATAGGAGAGAAATCAGACATAGAAGTATTGATTTCACTTACGTTTCTCAATTTAATAGACGGTTGTGGTTCTGCAATATTCTTAAAATACTCCGCAGTAATTTTATCTTTATCATTTTCTTCACCTTTACCTTTGATCATATTATAAACATTCGCAGCTTCGGCATAATTTTTTGTAGCAGTTAAAATTTGTGCATACTTAAGAGCCCCAGGACCAGATAATTGTCCTTTTTTATACATATCTCCTAACAAAGAACTAGCTTCTCTATTGTTTTTATCTGTAATCAATAACACATTAGCTAATTTCTCTTTAGCTCTTACATTATCAGAAGATTCCGCAACTGCTTTTTTATATGCTTTTAATGCTTTTTCAACGTTTAATGAACGAATAGCATCATCGCCTTCTTTTTCAGAACCTTTTATTTCTTGTGAGTAGATAGTCAAACTGTAGCATAAAGCTACAAATAAAACTATAAAACGCATCGCAACTTTTTTCATGTCTTGGTAATTTATTTTTGTATAATAGTTTTTTAGTTTAATTAGATAGATATAAATTAGAAATAATTTACATAACGAGGAGAAATAAATCGTTGTGAAGTGCTTCCACCTTCTCCAAAATTCAATCCTAAGAATATCTCATGTGAACCAGATGTAGCATTATTTAATCTAGACAAATGATAATCATATGCATATCCAACCTCCATCTTGTTTGTAACCATCATTTTGAAAATAGCAATAAGAGCCTCTCCTCTAAATCCAGCAAATTGTTGATATGCTCCTACTTCAGATATTACATCTCCTCCAGATCTAAATCCAGCACCAACCCAAAATCGTTCTTTAATCAAGAAGTTTAAGTTAACATCAATATTAGGTGTAGCATTTGATGATAATTTAAAAAACATTTGAGGTTTAATTTTCAATCCATCTTCTTTTCCGAATACATATCCTGCCGAAGCAAAATAATGGTTGTAAATTTTACTAGTCGTTTTTACTGCAGAATCCAATCTAATATCTGCTATTCTCAAATTCAATAAATGCGGTACCGAAGCCCCTATAAAATATCTTTTATTCATCAAATAAACTCCAGCTCCAAAATTAGGTAAAAATGCTGTTGCAGATTGTAATCCTTCTGGATTTGTAGTTGTCGCATTTCTTGCTCCATCATTAATCATAAATACAGACCCCATCAAACCAAGAGACAATCTCGTATTTTCGTCCAATTTAAGTCTATAAGCATAATTCAAGTCCAAACCAATATTATTAAACAAGCCTAATTTGTCATATTTCAGAGTACCTCCAAGTGCCATATTTTGATTTTTCAACGGAGAATGAAATGAGACATTACCACTTCTAGGAGCGCCATCTATGCCTAACCATTGATATCTAAAAATAGCTGATAATTGAGGTCTGTCCAAATATCCTGCTGCTGCGGGATTGACAAATGTAGGATTGAACATATACATACTGAATGTCATATCCTGTTGAGCTTGTGAAACAATCGAAATTGTAATAAAACATACAACTGCGATTAGGCTTTTTAACTTGTTCATATTTAATTTTTTATTAAATTGATAATGCAAAAATAATTTTTTTTTTTTAAATTCATGTTTTAATTCACAAGTTATCTACAAAAACTATGCCAATTGTACTTTTTTCTATATACATTCGTTTTGTATTTCTATAGCTAGTGCTAGTGCTGCATACGCATCATCTATAGAAACCTTTACATCAATTTGATTATTAACACTGTATAAAAAATATTTCAATTCTTCTTGAATGGCATTTTTTTCAATTTGGGAATTGTTAAAAAAACTTATTTTTTTCTTTTCTCCCGTTTCTAATTCAAAATAGTTCTCTGTGTCCAAATCCGCATCCACTATTTTATATACTTCAGAAACTTTATCTAAAAAATCAATGGTTGCATACATATTTTGCCTAAAGATTCGCATTTTTCGCATTTTTTTCATTGAAATTCTACTAGCGGTAAAATTAGCTACACACCCATTTTCAAATAAAACTCGTGCATTGGCAATATCTACAGAGCTATTAATAACCGAAACACCATTAGCTTGAATCGATTTCACTTTTGACCGTACTAATTTTAATACAATATCAATATCATGTATCATCAAATCCATCACAACGGAGACTTCTGTTCCTCGAGGATTAAAGGGTGCCAATCTATGAATTTCAAAAAACTGAGGATCTACAAGTTCTTTTTCTATGGAAGTAAATGCAGGATTGAA
>Ga0208597_1000121_pt1 | contig 28910 bp, 25 predicted proteins | sample LakMenEpi05May12_FD_150673 | JGI IMG/M metagenome (GOLD analysis project Ga0208597, IMG submission 150673) | Freshwater microbial communities from Lake Mendota, WI - 05MAY2012 deep hole epilimnion (SPAdes) | ecosystem: Environmental > Aquatic > Freshwater > Lake > Epilimnion/Euphotic zone ...
GATTGAAAACAACATTCGTTTTGGAAATGGGAATGCGACGTTAAATGAAATTACACGGGCGGCTCAAACAGCAGATTTACACGAAAACATTCTTGGCTTTGAGGAAAAATATGAGACACTTCTCGGGGAACGAGGAATTAATTTGAGCGGTGGGCAAAAGCAACGACTCTCCATTGCAAGAGCCATTATTTCAAATCCGGAAATTTTACTTCTCGACGATTGCCTTTCGGCTGTAGACACTCAGACTGACGAGAAGATTATGCGCGGCCTAAAGAAAATTAGAGAAGGGAAAACGAATATCATTGTTTCCCATCGTATCAGCAGTGTTCATCATGCAGATAAAATTTTCGTGCTGCAACAAGGTCAGCTAGCTGAAAGCGGAACTCACGAGGAATTACTCGCTCACAAAGGACTTTATTTTGAGCTTGTTGAGCTTCAAAAAATACAAGAGAACTAAATAGCCTTAAGGGTGTTTTAATCTTATGAATGTATTAGTCACAGGAGGAACCGGGTTTATTGGAAAGCAAATTATTCAAGCCTTATTGGAAAAGGGACACGCTGTCACAAACCTAACCACACAGCGCAAACAGGAAGGTCGTATTTCCGAAATGTTCCAACATGTCTATTGGAATCCAACGTCCAAAGAGCTGAACAAATTACTACTGCCTAATATAGATGGAGTCATTCATTTAGCCGGATACAGCGTGGCCAATAAGTGGAGTGATGCTAACAAAGCACTCATGGTTTCGAGTCGAATTTCATCGACCGAATTTCTTTGTGAAATCTTGAATGAGATGGAAACGCCTCCGAATGTTTTAGTTGGTGCTAGCGCCTCTGGATTTTATCGGAATTCCGACGAGATTCAAGACGAAACGGCTGCTGTCGGAAGTGGTTTCTTAGCCGACTTAACAGCGCAATGGGAAGACGCGAGTGCCTCACTTCACCCTTCCGTAAAAAATATTCATTTACGTATTGGCGTTGTGCTGAGCGCAGACGATGGAGCACTCAAAAAACTCACTCCTATTTTCAAAGCTGGAATTGGCTCTGCTGTTGGCAATGGAAATCAATACATGAGTTGGGTGCACGAGAACGATTTAGTTCGGATGTTTATTCATTGCTTGGAAAACTCTATTGAAAGTGGAATTTACAACGCTACCTCTGACAGTCCAGTGACGAATTATGAATTTTCCAAAACACTAGCAAAGGTGTTAAGAAAACCTTTCTTCCTTCCCAAAGTACCTGCCTTCGTATTGAAATTAATCTTCGGAGAAATGTCGCAACTTGTTCTTGTGAGCCAGCGCCTTTCAAACCTGAAAATAAAGTCAACCGAATTTGAATTCCGATTTAAAACTATTCAAGACGCTCTAGCTAATGTCTATGGAAAAAACTAAAATAAATATTCATTGGTATCGAAGAGATCTTCGCCTGAACGACAATCACGCATTGTTCACTGCTCTTTCGGCTGAATTCCCGGTGCTTGCCATCTTTGTTTTCGACCCAAACATTTTGAAACATCTTCCGAAAAAAGATGCACGCGTTCAGTTCCTTCATTCAACACTAGCATCTATTCAAGATCAATTGATTTCGGTTGGAAGTTCGCTTCGCGTTTTTCATTGCACACCTGAAGAGGCGCTTGAGCAACTCACTAATGAATTCGATGTGCAAAATTTATTTGCCAATCGCGATTACGAGCCGAATGCGCGAAAGAGAGACAAACACATTTATGATTTACTAAAGGAAAAAGGAATTGCCTTTATTGGAAAGAAAGACCACGTCATCTTCGAAGCCAGTGAAGTAACCAAAGACGATGGACTTCCATATACTGTGTATACTCCCTATAGCAAAAAATGGAAAACACGTTTGGAATCACATCCTATTACTTGCTATCCTTCGGAAGAACTTCAATTTAATTTCCTTCAAACTAAAACATCTGATTTTCCTTCACTCGAGCAAATCGGTTTTGAAAAAACAGAGATCGCCTTTCCCACAATTCAGCTGAATACACATGCCATTCAGAACTATCATCTTCATCGCGATTTCCCTGCTATAGCCGGAACCACTCGCATGAGTTTGCATTTAAGATTCGGAACAATAAGCACCCGAGAACTCGTCTTGTATGGCTTAACATCCAATGAAAAATGGTTGAATGAATTAATCTGGAGAGAGTTCTATCAAATGATAATCTATCACTTTCCTAATACAGTTGACCATGCGTTCAAACCAGCGTATGACTTTATTGAATGGAATAACAACGAGGAAGAATTCAAATTATGGAGTGAAGGGAAAACAGGCTATCCGCTTGTAGATGCAGGTATGCGCGAACTCAACGAAACAGGTTTCATGCACAACAGAGTTCGAATGGTTGTCGCGAGTTTCTTAACGAAGCACTTGCTCATCGATTGGCGTTGGGGAGAAAGATATTTCGCGGAAAAACTTTTAGATTTCGATTTGGCCAGTAATGTTGGCGGATGGCAGTGGGCAGCAGGAAGCGGTTGCGACGCTGCACCTTATTTCAGAATTTTCAATCCTACTTCGCAGATGGAAAAGTTCGACAAGCAAAATGAATACATTAAAAAATGGGTTCCTGAATTCAACACAAGTGAATACACTTTGCCTATTGTTGAACATACGTTTGCACGAAACAGATGTTTAGAAAAATACAAGGAAGCTCTCCTGAAAAAGTAAAGTCTTTACCTTTACTTCATGGATTTCTTTAAAGGATTAAAAGTTGTTGATTGCTCTTCGGTATTGGCAGGGCCACAAGTAGGTACATTCTTCTCTGAGCTTGGTGCGCATGTTTTGAAATTCGAAAACGCCAAAACAAATGGCGACGTAACGAGAACGTGGCACACACCGTTTGAGTCTAAAGAAAAAATTAGTTCTTATTATTCTTCCATTAATTACAAAAAAGAAATTCATTTCGTTGACTTATCTAATGAAGTTGATATTGCGCGTATTCACGCGGAGCTGGAAACTGCGGATATCATACTTACAAATTTCAAAAGCGGTGATTCAAAAAAATTCCAATTAGATGCTGAATTACTTTCCAAAAAATTCCCTCAATTGATTCAGGGAATTATTCGCGGATTTGAATTCGAGATAGATCGATTGGCATATGATGTGGTTCTTCAAGCTGAAACAGGATTTATGTTTATGAATGGACCCGAAGACGAGCCTCCAGCGAAGATGCCAGTAGCGCTCATAGATGTGATAGCGGCCCATCAGTTGAAGGAAGGAATTCTCTGTGCACTTATCCAAAAAACAAAAAACGGAAAAGGATCTTGTGTTGAAGTCTCGCTTGAAAAAGCCGCACTTGCATCTTTGGTCAATCAGGCGAGTTATTTTCTCATGACCGGAAACATTCCGAAACGCATGGGATCTCTTCATCCCAATATTGCACCCTATGGAGAACTAGTAAGTACCCAAGATGAAAAGTGGATTGTGCTTGCTGTTGGGAGCGATGATCAATTCCGAAAATTATGTGGGCTCTTGAGCAATGAAGAAGTGAGCCATGACATTCGATTTACTTCCAATACAGCGCGCGTGAAAAATAGAATCGCCTTACAAGAAATTCTTCAAAATGAATTTCATAAAATACTCTGCTCAGCTTTTGAACTTCAGGCTCAACTCAATGGTATTCCTTATGGGAGAGTAAGAAATATGAAAGAAGTATTTGAACGGGAGGCGGCTTCAACCTGCATATTGAAAGAAGTCATTGAAGGGCATGAGACTCAGCGAACGGCTAGTGTGGCTTTCAATATACGTATGAACGATTAAAAAAAGAGGTCGCTTAATTCTTCGAGTGACTGACCTTCTTTGTCCTTTTGAGAAAGAATTTTTTCTCCTTCAGGCCATGGAATATTTACTGAAGCATCGAACGCATTGAGACAAATTTCCGAATCTTTATCGTAGTAATTCGTGCACTTGTATTGAACAATTGTTTGGTCTTCCAACGTGTAAAATCCATGCGCAAATCCTTCAGGAATGAACAACGATTTGCCATCCCCGGCCTTCAATTCAATATGAAAACTTTTACCGAATGTTGGTTCAGTTCTGCGTAAATCTACGACCACATCTAAAACACTTCCTGTTACCACGCGCAACAATTTGGCTTGAGACTTCTTAGGTCTTTGAGCATGCAGCCCGCGCAAAACACCTTTTGAGGAAAGACTTTCGTTGTCTTGAACGAATGTAATATTAAAGCCTGTTTCAATTCTGAATTGCGCTTCTTTAAATGTCTCTTGAAATCGTCCGCGCTCGTCGCCGAAGACTGGAAAGTGTATAATCAGTAAATCGCGAAAATCCGTTTTATCTATGCGCATAACTTAATTCGTAACAACGAGGAACAATATTAATGTGGAAGACACTAAGCTCACCAGCGGAGCAATATCCTTAACAAACTCATTCGTGATTTGAGGCACCGGTTCCACATAAATGATATCTCCTGCCTGAACAATCATTTTTGCGCTTTCCACTCCTTCTATGGTTGAAAGATTCAATCTATAAACTTCATTAGCCCCATTTTTCCCTCGAATTAATTTAACCTTAGATGCATTTCCTCTTTCTCGAATACCTCCAGCAAGCGCTATAGCTTCTAGAACAGATATGTTCTGATTTGCCAATGGCACAACGGTACCAACACTTCCTTCACCCGTGAATACCATAACCCTTCTATTCAGCACCCTCACCAAACAAAAAGGATCGTTATAATTGATAAACTTCGACTCCAGATATTTCTGTGCATCGGGTATCGATAGACCCGCAAGTTTTGTTTTTCCTAGAACAGGTAGATCCACTTCCCCATCCTTGTCCAAAATATAATACAAATCGAAACCACCATAGTTTGGCTGACGTTCAATACCGCTAGTGGTGTATTCTAAAATCATTGCACCATCTCCAGTAAACAAACTTATTGTTATGTAATCAAATGGAGCCAGTTTGTACTCCTTGTTTGTTGAATCGAGATCTGGCTTTTTGAACTCATACTCTGTATCTGTTTGAAACATTATGTTCTTGTTGATACTGCAACTGCTTAAAACAGCTGCAACAAAAGAAAGTATAAATAAAGTTCGCTTGTTAATCATAGTAACAAAGAAACGAATGTCTTTCATTATCTCAATGGCATTTATCTTATTTTTGATGAGAATACACATATATGGGGAAAATTTATATTTCAGAAATTACTAGAGACGACCTTCCATATATACATTGGGTTGAAAATTTAGAGGAGTATTGGTATATTAATGAGCACCCAGGGCCATATACTTTGGATGAAATAACCGATTGTTTTTTCCCTGCTAGAACATACGCCTTGCATAAACAGCAGCGATGGGTTATTTGGAAGCAAGAGCAAAAAGAAGCGATTGGCATTTTAGATGCATTCGATTTCAATGAAAACGAAAAATCCATCGGAATAGGAATACTCATTCCAAATAGAAGTCTTCACAACAAAGGATTCGGCCATGAGTCTATAAGTCTTTTAATTAAAAAACTTACATTTGACAAACACATTGCAAAAGTTTTTGCGCTTATAGATAAAGACAATGCATCCAGTATTTCTCTTTTTGAAAAATCAGGATTTGAATTTCGCGGGGAACAAATGTGCCTTAACAGAATTGTAAACAGATATGAAAAATTACTTTAACAGAAACAAAAAAACAGTCATTGCCATTCTTGTAGGAACGATGTTTGTCGGATTTTTTATTTTTATGTTTGTCCTCACTTCATCGCCTTTAAATTCTGGAGGAAAAAAATTCACGATATTCATTTCTGCAAATAACAACGGAGCCGAAATTGAAAAGATAATTTTAGATTCACTCTACCAGGATTCTGAATCCCCTAAAATTTTGTACTACAAGTGGGAAATAACATCTTTCTTTAAATCTCCAAAAAAATTCCCTCCAGGAAGATACACCTTGAACGGAGATTTATCTGCTCGTTCTATATTCAATAAAATTTTAAGCGGAAACGAAGATCCTATTACTCTGCGAATCGACAATATTAAATCAATATTTAATCTCGCTCAGAGATTTGGAAAAAACTTCGAGCAAGACAGTTCGAAGTTTATGAACTACGTAAATGAAAACCTAGATTTACTTGCTCCAAACACAACGGATTTACCCAATGAAATAAGACAGCAACGCGTTTTAGAGAGACTAATCGGCGATACTTACGAAATGTATTGGTCCAATTCACCCGCGATATTTTTCTCACGGATGAATAAGATATATACAGACTTTTGGAATAATGAAAAAAATATACTTGCGTCTCAAATAGGACTCTCCGAGCATGATGTATATGTTTTAGCATCCATTGTCCGCGGTGAAACATCAAACAAAGATGAAGCTCCCGAAGTAGCGGGACTCTATCTAAACAGAATAAAACAAGGAATGCTCCTGCAATCAGACCCCACTGTTTTATTTGCCATCAACACCAAAGAAAAAAGACAACGTGTTCTTAATGAAGATTTGAAATTTGACTCTCCATACAACACCTATGTCTACAAAGGGTTACCCCCGGCTACAATACATATTGTAGAAAAAAGGTATTTAGATGCTGTGCTAAACCCTGTGAAACACGAATACATTTTCATGTGTGCTCAGCCAAGAAAAACGGGCAAACACAACTTCGCTAAAACGTATAGCGAACATTTAATGAACGCAAGACTGTATAGATCCTACTTAGACTCGATTGACATTCAGCGATGAAAGAAAAAATTATTTTTATCGTCCTATTATTTTTTGGTGTACATGCATCCGCTTTTGAAAAAGACACACTCGCATTAAATCTTCCGCAACAGAAAAAACACAATACTATTTTCACTTCATTCGCTTTTGGCGCAGGAGCAACTTCGTTCATTGGGTTGAATAAGTTGTGGTACCAGGGCTATCCTCAAAGTAATTTCCATTTCTTTAACGATTCTAAAGAATGGATGCAGATGGATAAATGCGGGCATGCGTTCACATCTTATCAAGTCGGAAGAAACTTCTACAACACTCTTCAAACAAGTGATTCAAACCGCAATAGAAATATTTTTCTTGGAGGAGCTAGTGGTTTAATTTATCTAACAAGCATTGAAATTTTAGATGGAAAATCTGCGCAATGGGGATTTTCAAAAAGTGATATGCTTGCGAATACATTCGGATATTTTTTGTTCGCTTCGCAAGAATATTTTCTTCAGCAACAATTCATCTCGTTAAAATTTTCTTATCAAAAAAGTGCGTTTGCAAACATGCGCCCTGAAACATTTGGTCGTAATTTTCAACAACGACTTTTGAAAGACTACAACGGACAAACGTATTGGCTCTCTGCACCACTATCTCTAAATCGCACGAATACCAAGCGATTCACGAGTTGGCTTTGCATTTCATTTGGCTATAGTATTGATGAAAATTTATACGCAGATAATAACATTAACACTGTTAATAATTTTCACGCGACACGTGAATTCTTTTTTTCTTTTGATGCAGATTTGAAAAGAATTGAATGGCGAAGAAATTGGATGAAAAAAATTGCAAGCGTAATTAACTTCATCAAAATTCCAAGTCCGACAATCGGGATAAGAAGCGATGGAAAAGTGAAATTGTATCCAGTGTATTTTTAAGTTTACTTGTAACGACAAGTGAACGATTTGAAAAGAAAATAATCAACCGTTTATTTTATGAAAACCAAAACCAAAGCTAGCGCGCCAAAGGCCGCTAAAAAAGCTGCCGCTCCTAAGAAAGCCGCTGCTAAAAAAGCTGCTGCTCCTAAGAAAGCTGCTGCTCCAAAAAAAGCTGCCGCTCCTAAGAAGGCTGTAGCTAAAAAAGCTGCCGCTCCTAAGAAGGCTGTAGCTAAAAAAGCTGCTGCTCCTAAGAAAGCTGTTGCTAAAAAGGCTGCTGCTCCTAAGAAAGCTGTTGCTAAAAAAGCTGCTGCTCCTAAGAAAGCTGTTGCTAAAAAGGCTGCTGCGCCTAAGAAAGCTGCTGCTAAAAAGGCTGCTCCAAAGAAAGCTGCGAAGAAGAAATAATTTTCTACTTCAAACTATTAAAAAAGCCGTTTCTTGCGAGACGGCTTTTTTTATTTGAATATGTTTTGTAGGAATTAATTCACATGCATAAGTATTGGAAGATGATCGCTATATCCGCCTTTGTATGAATCACCAACATAGGCGCGCGATGGAGATTTAACACCGTCCTTTCCTGTGTAATACAGAAAGTCATAGGACACAACTTCAAAAGCATTCGCACTAAGACATTTGCTATCGAACATTCCGTAACTCACCATGAACTGATCTAGTGGACTCCATTCGCCTTTATAAAAATGCGTTCCTTTTTTTTGCGCTTCAAAATCAGACATCATATTGAACAATACCGAATGTTCATTCGATACACCTGCCTGCAAAACATCGTGAACACTTTTGTTGGAAGGGAAATCATTGAAGTCTCCCATGCAAATAATGTTTGCTTTCGAATTGACAGAAAGAATCTGATCAACTTCTTTTCTTAAAACACTAGCAGCTTTTATTCTATGCATTTCCGATTCATCCTGTCCGCCTCTGCGCGACGGCCAGTGGTTCACGAACAAATTGAAATCTTCACTTCCAACTTTAACGTTGACTTTTAAAATATCCCGTGTATTCGGATCTGTTACACTTTCTAATACAACAGGAATAGTCCTGCTTGCAATTACACTCACTCGATTGGAATCGTATATCAGAGCCACATCTATTCCTCGTTCATCGGGACCTTCATACCAGACTACTTTATATCCTTTATCCTTTAAGAAAGATGTATTCACTAAATCCATTAACACCGTTCCGTTTTCCACTTCAATAAGCCCGACAATGGCCGGGAAGTTTGCACCCATATTCGTTATTGCGTCAACCGTATGATTCAAATGCTCATAATACTTCGCTGTATTCCATTGCAATTTTCCTGAAGGCGTAAAATCCTCATCAACCTTATTTGGGTCGTCAATCGTATCAAACAAATTCTCGACGTTGTAACTCATCAAATCAAACTTGACTTTAGCTGGAGCATCGGAATACTCTTTGTATTCAACTTTACTGGATTTGCACGATCCCATTAGCGCTATCAAGAATAACAAACCTATTTTTTTCATAACTCAAAAGTAGAACAGAACAATTCTACTTCCACCTACTCTATTTTTGTTTGAATGAAATTTAACGGAAACATATTTTTCGGAAGTGTCCTTGTTCTCTTTGTGTTTGTCTCTTGTGGAACAAAACGCAGCGACAATAAAAATGTTTTTTGTTACAACGAAAGCAATGGCATAACATCGCTTGACCCGGCCTTTGCGCGCGATCTTGAAATCATGTGGGCCACCAATCAATTGTTCGACGGGCTTGTTGAATTGAATGATTCGTTGCAAATTGTTCCTTCTGTTGCAAAGTCATTCTCAATCTCAGAAAATTTACTTACTTACACCTTTACTCTTCGCAACGACGTCCACTTTCAAAACAACGCCTGCTTCCCCAATGAAAATGGTCGGAAAGTCGTGGCCGCAGATGCTGTTTATTCCTTCAATAGAATATTAGACAACACTCTTGCTTCTCCAGGCAAATGGATTTTCGAAAAAGTTCAAGAGAATGGATTCTCCGCACCGAACGATTCAACATTCATTATTCAACTTAAAGAACCATTCGCTCCGTTCCTCGGTTTGCTAACCACGCAGTACGCCAACATTGTTCCGCACGAAGCTCTTGAAAAGTATGGAACCGATTTTCGAAACCATCCTGTTGGATGCGGTCCCTTTCAATTTGCATTCTGGTATGAAAACGTTGCGCTCGTCTTTCATAAAAATCCGAATTACTATCTGAAAGATGAATTTGGAAATGCCCTTCCCTATTTAGATGCTGTGAAAATAGATTTCGTAAAAGACATGTCCGCTGAATACCAAGGTTTGCTTCAAGGCAAGTACGACTTCATGAGTGGCATTCATAACGCCTTCAAAGATGAATTGCTCGACCCCAATGGAAATTTATCGAGCGCTTATAGTTCTCAATTGTACTTGCAAAAAACACCTTTCATTAAAACTGACTACTTAGGTTTCGTTGTAGACCCTTCCCTTCAAACAAACAAGGCATTGCTTGACCCTCGCGTAAGAATGGCCCTTCACCTTTCTATAAACAAAAAAGACATGGTGAAGCATTTGCGAAACAACACGGTTATTCCTGCTGACTTCGGATTCTGTTCTCCAGCCGCTGCGAAAAATTTGAATACGGAACAACTCATTTCCTTCAACAAAAAACAAGCACTTGATTTATTAGCAGAAGCAGGATTTCCAAATGGAAGAAATCTTCCAACTATTATCTTGAATACCACTAGCGATTATGCCGACCTGATGGAATACATCCAACACGAATGGCAACAAATTGGCATACCGTGTGAGATTCAACAACTTCAAGGATCGGCATTTCGAGATCAGGCCTCTAAATGCCAGCTTTCTGTTTTCAGAAAAAGTTGGTTAGCCGATTACGCGCATCCTGAAAACTTCTATTCCGTTTTCACCACTTCACGATTTACGCCGAATGGTCCTAATTACACACATTTTTCGAGTGCGGCCTACGACAAGATTTATTCAAAGATGGGCAAAACGAATTCAACAGACAGCACGCTTATCTATAGCAAAGAGCTCGAAGAAATTATTAATTCCGAAACGCCGATTATACCGCTATACTACGACCAAGTCATGCACTTCATTCGCTCGAACATTAAAAAATTCCCAACGAATTCAGTGAACATGCTCGATTTACGCCGAGTAAAAAAAGAATAAAAGAAAGCGTTAACTTCGCCTCACGTAAAACCGCCGTGCTAAAAATAGACACCCACACCCACATCATGCCCGATCACTTACCCAATTGGAGTAAGGAGTTCGGCTATGGAAAATTCATTCACCTTGACCATCACAGAAGTGGCTTTGCGCGCATGATGCAAGGCGATCAGTTCTTCCGTGAAATTGAATCGAATTGTTGGGACCCTGTTTTGCGCATTGATGAATATGCGAAATACAACACGCAAGTTCAAGTGGTTTGCACCATCCCTGTTTTGTTTTCTTATTGGGCGAAACCCGAGCACACGCGCAAAGTTTCTGAGTTTCTAAATGATCATATTGCAATGATTGTGGAAGAGCATCCGAAAAACTATGTGGGTTTGGCAACGCTTCCCATGAACGACATTCCAATGGCTCTTGTTGAATTGGAACGCGCGAAAAAAATAGGATTTCGTGGAATTCAAATTGGATCGAACATTAACGGAACAAATTTGAGCGATGAAAAATTTCTTCCACTGTGGAAAGCTTGTGAAGAGTTAAGCATGTGCGTTATGGTTCACCCATGGGAAATGATGGGCGAAAACGACATGAAGAAATACTGGCTTCCTTGGCTCGTTGGTATGCCCGCTGAAACCACACGCGCACTTTGCTCATTGATATTTTCCGGTGTTCTAGAAAAATTCCCGAAGCTTCGCTTTTTGTTTGCCCATGCCGGTGGTTCATTCATTCCAACATTGGGAAGAATTGAACACGGATTCAATTGCAGACCTGACCTAGTTGCATTGGACAATAACGTTCCGCCCAGTCACTACTTGAATAAATTTTGGATCGATAGTGCAACACACGATGGCGATTTACTTCGTTACATCATGACAAAGCAGTCTACGAAAAAAATTGCATTGGGAACCGACTACCCCTTTCCATTGGGCGATTTGCATATTGGTCAATTCATTGAAGAAATGCAATTGGAACAATCCGATTTAGAAAACATTATGCACGGTTCTGCATTGGAGTGGCTCGATCTTCCGAAAAGTTTCTTTAGTTAAAAGACTTTTTAAAACTGAATTCGTTTCCTACTTTGTCAATCACCTTGAGATTGAACTTGTGTGGCAAGCCGTCACTCATTGATGCAGGTAACTCAACAAATACCGCGTTGTTCTTCGCATCGTACTCGTAATATAACCATTTATTATCAAGGGTTGGACGAATGGTTGAAATTCCGCTTAGCCCGTCACGCACTGTAAGTCTAATGTTTCCCTTCGCCCCACTCTTTGGCAGAATCTGACTAACGAAATCTATGCTCGGCGATTCATTATCGGTGGCATACGAGAATATTCCCAAAGAAGAAGCCGTTGCGACAATGCTCATACCTTCAACGGACCCGCCTATTGACTTTCTACTTGCACCTTCGCCTTGAACCACCACCACCTTCTTTCTTCGCTCTAATGAAGTTCTACTTAAATCGAATTTAACCTTCACCGGGGTGTAAAGTGCAATACCTGAATGACCAATATCCACGACCGGAGGCATTAGCGAATCATGAACACGCTCTATCATTTGCAAATAAACATCGTCAAACAAACTCGAACTCTGAAAGACAAGGCTCCCGCCCTTAAAAGAGACAACTTTCTCTTCACCAGCTGGAATTAATTTATCTTTTGAAGACCTTTTCCAAGGCGCCTTCATTGCGCATACATATCCGTTTGCTGTTGTTATCTTGCCATTCCAATCTTCGGCCTCAAACACCACCTCGTGAACAGCAGTGTCTTGGATATTTATTGGAGTGTAATTGCTCTTGACTTCGTTTTTTAAATGCTGCACTTCGGGCAAGGAACAACGGTACCACTGCCCTGATTTCGATTTATAAATTCCCATGGGAACAAATCCATTAATCGCTTTCGTGGTATTGAAATTCACCGATTGAATTTGCATCGAATACAACAAGGCACCATCTACTTTAACACGAATCGACTGCACTCCGCATTCACCACTGCCTTTCACATATCTATCAATAATACGAACAGCTAATTCAAGATTTCCTTTTTCAATGACAAGGGGCTGATCTCTAGAGGAACCTTTGCCTTGTTTAAAGCTTGCAATTTCGGGAAGAAAACTTTGGCTCAACTCACTCGCCGCTCTTCCCGACCAAGCGCTGAAAGATTCTAGGGCAGGAGCTAACGTATCAAGCACTGGCAATCCGAATGAAATCGGATCTAAACATAAGTCTGTTCCATTCTCGCGCACTTCAAAATGCACGTGTGGTCCTGAGCTTGAGCCTGAATTTCCACTGAGCGCAATGACCTCTCCCCTAGAAATTTTTACTTGCCCTTCTTTCGGATACCAATCCAAATCATACGATTCCTTTGCAAAATGTTGCAACCTCACCAATGAATCTAAGCGCGGACTGAACTTTTGTAGATGTCCGTATACGGTGGTGTATCCTTCAGGGTGGCTTATATAAATTGCCTTGCCGTATCCAACCGGAGAAATCTTAACCCGAGAAACATACCCATCACCGGACGCGAATACCAGGAGCCCCTCTCGCTCATTTGTTCTTAAATCCAGTCCTGAATGAAAATGATTCGACCGAATCTCGGCAAAAGACCCCGCGAGATGAAGAGGAATATCTAAAGGAGATCCGCAATTCCATTTTGGAGCTTGTGCAAAACTTAGCGAAACGCTAAAAAGCAAAGCAACGAGAAGTTTATTTTTTAGTTTACTGGAAGTCATAGTGCAAAATGGGTGAAAAACACCAAAGGCGTTCGTTATGCGTGAAATTTTATTCACAACGCCCGCGTAAAAAAAGCGAAGGGCTATGGACTCTTTTTAACTAACTTTGTGACGCTTCAACAAAAGCTATACGTATTTATGGAATCGGCTCAACACTTTGAAACACTTACAGCAAAAATTCACGAATTAGGTGAATCTAAGCGCAATGCAGTAAACGCATTAGCTAAAGTAAACGAAGAATTAGCCTCGGTATACAAAATCAACAAGGGTCTCCAATCGCAGATTGAGGACTTAAATGTTAAAATAGAAGAGTTAGAAGCAACCCAATCGTTGAGGAATGAAACACAAATAGATCATGTTCATTCAACTAAGCAGAGAATCAACGCATTGGTAAAAGAGATAGACGAATGTCTTTTACTATTAAACAAATAGTGGAACAATGAGCGAAGTAACCTTACAAATATCCATTGCTGGTAAAAATTACCCTCTGTCGGTGAAGGCTTCTGAGGAAGCTTCAATCCGCAAAGCAGAGTTGCAATTGGAAGAGGCCGTTTCAATGTTTCAAAAAAACTATGGTGTAAAAGACAGAGGAGATTTACTAGCCATGGCGGCTTTACAAATCATTACTAAACTAAACAACACCCCTGCCCAGGTTATAGAAAAAACCGTTGAGGTTGTGGTGGAAAAGGAAGTCATTGTTGAGAAAGAAGTTCTGATTGAAAAAGAAGCTGCCGCACCCGATTATACAGAGCAATTCTCAGCATTAGAGAATCTCGTAGACGGTTACTTGGCGAACTAATCCACTATACTCTCCCCCCCCTCTGCTTTAGGAAACGGACCCGAACGTCCGCATGTGGAACACTAATACTTTTATAGTATGGATGGCAGTGTATTGATTATTGTTTGCTCAATTACCGGAGTAATCAGTGGTGCTCTTCTTACCTACTTTGTTTTAAATGGTGCTTTGAAGTCTAAGAAAGACGGCATTATTGAAGAAGCGAAGAAAGAAGGAGAAACCCTTAAAGAGAAGAAAATTCTTCAAGCCAAAGAGAAGTTTTTGGAGATGAAGTCGCAACACGACCGTGAGGTTGGCGAAAAAAACAACAAAGTGAAACAAGCGGAAGACCGCATTAAAAATCGCGAGCGCGAAATTTCACAACAACAAGAACAACTGAAGCGCAAAGAAAAAGAGGCTGATGCTCAAAAAGAAAACGCGACGAAGTTGATCGAATTGAATGAAAAGAAGTCTGGAGATTTAGAAAAATCGTCACAAAAAATCATCGCTCAATTAGAGGACCTTTCTAAACTTTCTGCCGATGATGCTAAAGCACAATTGATGGATATGTTGAAGGAAGATGCGCGTAACGCATGCGCTTCGCAAATTCAAGGAATTGTAGACGAAGCGAAATTGAAGGCGAATCAAGAAGCGAAGAAAATTGTTATTCAGACCATTCAACGCACTGCCGTTGAGCATGCGGTGGAGAACAGTGTTTCTGTTTTCAATATTGAAAACGACGAAATCAAAGGACGTATCATTGGTCGTGAAGGACGTAACATTCGTGCGCTGGAAGCGGCTACCGGAGTTGAAATTATTGTAGACGACACGCCAGAGGCGATTGTCCTTTCTTGTTTCGATCCAGTGCGTAGAGAGATCGCTCGTCTTTCTCTTCACCAATTAGTTACAGACGGACGTATTCACCCAGCGCGTATTGAAGAGGTTGTTGCAAAGGTGAGTAAGAACATTGAAGAGGAGATAGTTGAAGTTGGAAAGCGTACCTGTATTGAAATGGGTATTCACGGCCTTCACAGTGAATTGGTTCGCATGGTTGGACGTATGAAGTATCGTTCTTCTTACGGACAAAACTTATTGCAGCACAGCCGCGAAGTAGCCAACCTTTGTGCTACCATGGCAAGCGAATTGGGATTGAATCCGAAAGCTGCGCGCAGAGCAGGATTGCTTCACGACATTGGAAAAGTACCAGACACTGAAAGCGAATTGCCGCACGCAGTATTGGGTATGAAGCTGGCAGAGAAGTATGGTGAAAAACCTGACGTATGTAACGCTATTGGCGCTCACCACGACGAGGTTGAAATGAAAACCTTACTTGCGCCAATTATTCAAGTTTGCGATGCTATATCAGGCGCTCGTCCGGGTGCTCGTCGTGAAGTGGTTGAAGCCTACATTCAGCGTTTGCGCGATTTAGAGAATTTAGCTTTGGAATATCCTGGCGTATCTAAATCCTTCGCTATTCAAGCGGGTCGTGAATTGCGTGTAATGGTTGAAGCTGATCACGTAACAGATGATCAGGCAGATGCGTTAGCCATTTCATTGGCATCACGTATTGAAACTGAAATGACATATCCTGGCCAAGTGCGTGTAACGGTTATCCGTGAAAAACGTGCTGTGGGAATTGCGAGATAATATTTTACATAAGACGAACAAAAACGCCCGCGAATGCGGGCGTTTTTTTTATTTCAATTTAGACTTACATGCTAGCCTATCTCTTCTTCCAAATTTCCGATCGAAATCCATTCGATAGTAAAGACCGGTGCTCACCTGAAAATTCGCTTGCCCTTCAAACTGCGTTCGAAATCCTATATCAGTAATCCAATTAATCTTTCGTATCCCAATTCTAAGACCCAATGAACCGTAATATTCACTTGGTTTGCTCCAATTCTTTGAAAGTGTGTTAACGTCTTGGTATTTCACGCCAAAAGAATAATGCAGAAATCTCGCGGACAATCCGTCTATGCACAATTGATAAGCGTATTGATTGGAGCGAACCATCAAAGAGGTGTCTCCCACTCCAGTGTAAAACGTAGACGGATAATCGAAATACGTGAATTTCAAACCAATTACATCCGCATATTTAACCTTATGACCGAGGTTATGATCGCCGTATTTTGCGGTATTATACATTTTATAAAGCCCACCTGAATATGCGAAATTCCAATTCGTTACTTGAAAATTCCGAATTGAATCTAATAAAATCTCATTAGAAAAAAGCTCCGCCCCTAGTTGAAAAGAATAATTAAAAGGACGATTCTTCTTTTCCTGTTTCACCAAATCTCTAACAATATGACTTCCTACTTTTTTCTTTAATTGAGTAATTCCTGGATCTGACTTTCCATAAGTATTTTCTAAACCTTTTAAGAGGTCGTAAGCACCTTGATAATTTCTTTGATTAACGAGCACCTTTGCCTCTTCCAAATGCTTGTTGCGCTCATAATCGGTGCATTTGTTCTGAATTTCAATGTACTTCTTGAGGTTAACGTCTTTCAGCTTATCTATTTGTAATTTAAATCTTTTAATCTCGGTTTCCAATCCCATCTCAATCGCGTTTTCGAGCTGAACATAAACCTGGTCAAAGTAAGCCATCTGAATTTGAGTTTTCAATTCTTTGATTTCATTCTCACAAGAAAGCAAAGCGCAATACTCATCAATTTCTTTCAATGCCGACTCATACCTCGAATTTGATTCAAACAATGCTACATCCCTCTTGAGCTTATTTTTGTATTTCGATTCAGCTAATTGGAGCTCTTCTTGAATGACAGGGTCATTTCTGAACTGCTTCTCAAGTCTTCTTAGGGTTCGAATTGCATAGTTGAATCTCTCCAAACCCAATGAATCACTCACAACTCCCATCTCCTCTTCGTAATGCAACTGCACTTGAGTTTGATTCAATTTCGCTATTGATTTCTGACACTCATCGTAATAATTGTCAAAGCTTGTAACATCAATTTCAGGATCTAAATAAATAGAAGTTTTCTTGTGGGAAGCCAACATGTCCAACCTCTTTTTGTAAGTGCTTGCATCTACATTATTCGAAGAATTGTAAACGGCACTAATCTCACTACTTAGTCCTTTTATTGCGCTTAAACAATCTGCATAATTCGCCTTGGCTAACTGCGACTTATTGATAGTAAATCGCCCATAAACCTTTTTCTCACTCTTGTCTTCACAAAAACTAAAATTTCCATAGCTCAAATTTGAAGACGACTGAATATCAACGTGCGAATCAAAGTAAGAAGAGAACTTATTGTTTGTCTCGACGACTTCACTGGTCGTTTGTGATTTAACTGTGCTCAATATTTTTTCCGACATTTCCGTCCGAAGTTTAATCTTAAGATCCTCCTTAGCCTTATCTTCTCTATTCCTTTCAAACGACATTTCTAAATGAACTTCAATAATTTCAGACTGAAATTGTTCGTTCACAAAATCAAAACACTGCCCGAAAGTGCTAAAAGTTGACGAAAGCAGGATAAAAACAAAAATAAATTTACCGATGATTTTCACTTGTCAATATTTTTTTTAAAAACTACAAAGCCTGAGCCAAGTCCGCAATTATATCTTCAGAATTTTCGATTCCAACACTCAAGCGAATCATTCCTTCAGTAATACCCATTCCAATTTTATCTTCATCTGGAACGTCTGCGTGCGTCATGGAAAATGGATGTTGGGCCAAGCTCTCGTTACTTCCCAAGCTTACCGCTAACTTAATGAGTTTGCAGCTATCGAGTACTTTAAATGCCTCTTCTTCTCCGCCGCGAACCGTAAAGCCAATCATTGCACCTGGGGCCTTACATTGCTCCTTATAAATTGCAATTTGCTGAGGCGAGTTTGTCGGTAATCCCGGAAAACAAACATGATCTACTTTCGGGTGATTCAATAAAAATTCAACAACATCAACAGCATTCTTCGTCTGTTGATCCATTCTTATCTTTAGAGTCTCAATGCTGCGTGTGAGCAACCAAGCGGTGTAAGGCGCGATCATGTTGCCTAAAAATGTACGTAATGTTTTTATTGCAGTTATGTGCTCTTTCTTTCCAACCGTAACACCAGCTATTAAATCGCTGTGACCACTCAAATACTTCGTAGCACTGTAGCATACCACATCTGCTCCCCACTCCATTGGCTTCTGCCAAATAGGCCCCATGTATGTGTTGTCAACGGCGTATAAAACTTTGTTTCCTGAGGTGGCTTCAATTTTATTTCTGAACTCTTGTATGGCCTTCAAATCAAACAAGTGGTTCGTAGGATTCGCAGGTGTTTCTGTGAAAACCATTTTCACGCGATTCAATTTATTTTCTGAATGAAGACGATCATACAACTCATCAAGAGAATCATTCGGACCGAAAGACTCCCATTGAATTCCAAAATCAATTAATACTTGGTGAATGAAATGGTGTGTTCCTCCATAGGTGGGATGACTGCAAACTAAAATATCTCCTGGACGCAAATAAGTCAACATGGTTGTTGCTATAGCGCTCATGCCACTTTCAAATGTAGCTGCCTCATCTGCACCTTCCCACAGAGCCAAACGCTCCTCTAAAATCTGAAGATTTGGATTGTTTAGGCGGCTATAAATAAGTCCCAATTGTTCTCCTTCAGCCATTGTATCTTTCCCGTAAGCTAAAGCGAAAAAACGCTTACCCTCTGCAGCGGTATTGAACACAAAAGTCGATGTTTGAAATATCGGAGGCTTCACTGATCCTTCGCTCCATTTCGGGTTGTACCCATGGCTCATCATCCATGACTCGGGGTGTTTCTTTTCCATTTGCCGAAAATACGACATCTATGCGCTATCTTTGAGCTTCGAAATGCAATTCGTACATCCCGAAATACTTTGGGCCCTTACTGCTCTAGCCGTTCCGGTTCTAATTCACCTCTTTAATTTTCGTAGGTATAAAAAAATTGCCTTTTCCAACATTTCTTTCCTCAAAGAAGTCAAATCGGAAACCACGAAGTCTTCAAAAATCAGACATCTAATTATTCTAATTTGTCGAATGCTCGCTTTCACCGGAATCATTCTAGCCTTTGCTCAACCGTTTTTTCCCACAGCACAAAGCGAAAAGATGAATGGGGTTCGTGCGGTAAGTGTCTATATAGATAACAGTCTAAGTATGCAGGGCCAAGAAGCGGGTGTTTCATTTTTGGAAATTTCCAAACAAAAGGCAACTGCATTAGTTAGTTCTTTTTCCAACAACGATCGATTCCAAATCATTTCAAATAATTTCAAAGGCGGAGATCAGCGTCTTCTTTCTAAAGATGAAGCAATCCAATCGATTCAAAGCATCTCTTTCAGCCCAGAGACAAAACAAATCAGCGCTGTTTTCGAACGTCAGCGAGACCTAATGAATAAATCCGCTGCTGACATACACCTGTATTATTGGCTTTCAGATTTTCAACGAAACACCAGTGAAATTCAAGAAATTCCAAATGCCGAAAATGAAATCATCACTGCCATTCCTGCAACAAGAGAAGTTCAGAAAAACTTAAGTATTGACTCCCTTTACTTTTCAACTCCGCAGCGAATTTTAAACAACTCGGACACATTGCTCGTTGTGATTCAAAACCACAGCGCTGAACTTATTGAAAATGCTCCCCTCAGTCTTGAACTTGATGGATTACAAAAAGCAGTAAGTGGGGTTACTCTCCCGCCCAAGGGCATTGTAACAGTTCCAATTGCTTTCAGCACAACTCAAACGGGATTTCATTACGGCAGCGTTAGAATAAACGATTTCCCTCTCGTCTTCGACGACGTTCATTATTTCGCGTATTCCATTTCAGAAAAAATTAATATCCTAAACCTAGTTGGAAGCGAACAACAAAACGTGGCTCAACTTTTCGATAACGACCCGCAATACAATTTCAGCACTATCAATGAAACTTCAATAAATACAGAAGCAATTCAATCTTCTAACTTCGTTATCGTTCAAGGAATTCAAACACTTTCTCCTCAACTAATTGGTGACCTTTCAAGTTACATCGACCAAGGGGGATCCGTCTTTATCATTCCGCATACGCTTTCAGACTTATTGAGCTACAACAATTTTCTAGGACGGTGCAATAGTGTTCAGCTCGGTGCAAAATCGAATACAGCATTAGCAGCTAACATGGTGGATCTAAGCAATCCGTTCTACAGCCCTGCCTTTGAAAAGCTTCAAAACAACGCCTCACTTCCATCAGCAACTTTGCACTTTCCGCTGAATAATGGTAATTTTAAATCCATTCCTTTAATTTCATTTCAAGATAATTCTCCATTGCTTGCACAGACAAACCATGGAAAAGGAAGGTTGTTCGTCTCATCCGTAACTAGTCTAAAAACAGAAAGCACATTTCTGTCGCACGCGTTGTTTCCAGTAAGCTTGCTTCGTGCAGCAGAGACAAGCGCTGAAGTGCAAGCTTTGTACTATCAATTAGGAAAAGAATCCTACCTAACCTTAAGTCAAACGCCAACTTCGGCGGAAGGACTTTTCGAGATAAGCGGAACAAACAATTCCAAAACATTCATTGCACAATCGCGAAGCCTCGGCGGAGAAACAGATGTTTTTCTTCCCATTGAAATGAATGACGCTGGCTTTTATGTTGTGAAAGAAAATGGAGTAAATGTTATGCCCTTGGCTATGAACTTCAACAACACCGAAAGCAATGTCGAATTGATTGATGCTGATGAGCTCATGAAACTGGCGCAACAAATTGGACTGAATAATTTCTCTGTAAAAGATGCCGACCCGGAAATGCTTCAAGCGCTTGCCACTGAATTAGGTGGAGGCATTTCATTGTGGAAATATTTAATCTACGCAGCGCTGTTGTTTATTGCATTGGAAATCGTATTCATTAAAATATGGAAATCGAAAATATGAAAACACTGATTCAAAACGCCAAACTCTTTTCGCCTCTTTCGAAGCATCATTTAAAGATTATGGATGTAGAATTAACCAATGGCATTATTTCAGCCATCGGTAAAAATCTACCCGTTGGAAAATCAAAAATCATAGCAGGAAAAGACCATATTCTATCCGTTGCCTTTACAGATCTTCGAGCCAATTTTGGGGAACCTGGATTTGAACAAAACGAAACATTGCGCAGTGGCATTGCCGCTGCGAAAAAAGGGGGATTCACACGCGTTTGTTTGATGCCTTCTCTTATGCCAGTGACAGACAATCAAGGCGCTGTTCAGTTTCTAACCAAAGAAAACACACTGTCCTTTCAAATATTACCTCTAGGGTCTCTTTCAAAAGATATGAAAGGAAAACAACTCACCGAATTTGCTGAACTTCAAAAAGCTGGTGCTGTCGGATTTACAGAGGATGAGCATGCAGTATCTACTGAACTCATGATGCGCGCACTTGAGTATTCGAAGCAAACGAACACACGAATCTTCGTTGCACCGAATGATTATTCGGTGCATCCTAAAGCGCAAATGCACGAAGGAAAAACGAGTGTGAAAATGGGATTGAAGGGTGCAAGTGAATTGAGTGAAACGCTGAGAATTCAGCGTGATCTTGCATTATTGAAATACACCGGCGGAAGCCTTCACTTTTATAGTATCTCCACCGCGAAGGGAATTGAAATGATTCGCAAAGCGAAAAAAGATGATTTGCAAGTGACGTGCTCTATTGCAGCTCACCAACTTTCCTTCACGCATGAAGATATGATTGACTATGACAGCAACAAAAAAACATGGCCCCCATTCCGCAGCAATGCAGATAGAAAAACTCTAATAAATGGACTTGTTGACGGGACCATTGACGCCATAGAAAGCCAGCATACGCCTTTGGTCATAGAGAACAAAGAGCTCGAGTTTGAATACGCCAACTTCGGAATAAGCGGAATTGAAATTTCCTTTCAAACCATATTCAGTGCGGTGAAAAACGAAGTGCCCATTGAAACGCTGATAGAAAAATTCACTATTGGCGCAGAATTTTCAGCGAACATTCCTCCTATTCAAATGGAAATTGGGCAACCTGCTCGTCTTACGCTCATTTCAACCAAAGGCACGACGAAAGTCTTAAACAGCAATTGGCAATCGCGAGGAAAAAATACGCCGTTTTTCAACACGGAACTACAAGGAGCAATAATGCCTCTCTTCGCTTAAGCTTGCCCCTGAGGTCCGCCGAAGGTCATTGGAAATTGTACATCGGAAACGCCTTCCTTAATTACTCCATTCTGAACTTCGAACTTAGAAATATTTTCTTGCAATGCTTTCATTAAGCGTTTCGCATGTTGCGGAGTCATTATGATTCTAGATTGAACTTTTGCCTTTGGCACATTCGGCATAACACGAATGAAATCAAGTACAAACTCAGAGGTGCTGTGCGTTATAACAGCCAAATTCGAATAGGTACCTTCCGCTATATTTTCAGTTAATTCAATGCTTATCGGTTGAGGTGTTTCGTTGTTGTTTTCCATATTAAATTATATTTTTCAATTCATCCAAAGTATCAATGGTAAAGGTAGGAACATAGTTGTGTCGTACCGATTTCCCGAAGTGTAATTCTGCCAAACGCTTTTCAGTAGCGGTAAAAAAAACTTGATCTATTCCTGCATTTCGTGCTCCTAAAATATCTGCATCCCAGTCGTCTCCTATCATCAAAGCTTCTTCTGCATTGCAATTAGCACGCTGCAAGGCCAATTCAAAAATAGCAGCATGTGGTTTTCGTACCCCCGCTTCTTCACTGTATACAATCGTAGAAAAATAATGCTCAATCTCAGCGGCAGCCATTTTAAATCCTTGCACTTCGATAAACCCATTGGTCAAGATCACATGCGTGTAATTCCCCTTCGTCTGCTCTAGAATTTCACGAGCTCCTTCAATAAGATGCGGTAAACGCGGACACACCGCTAGGAATTCCGTGGCGAATAAATCAACAAAATCTAAATCATACTCCGCATTCACTTCATCAAATAAATCAATGAAACGCTTGTTCCGAAGATCTTCTTTCGCAATTTTCCCCTCGCGATACAAAGCCCAAACTCTTTCGTTGTGTTTGGGATAGCATTTCAAGAAATGTTCAAGCGAAATATTTCGGAAGTTACTCGACTCAAATCGATGAAATAACTGCGTGAGAGCAATGGTTGTATTTCCATTTAAATCCCAAAGGGTACCGTCTAAATCCCAAAGGATTACCTTGTACTTTTTCATTTATAATCCTTTGATGTAATAGGCCGCAGAGGAGAGTATTAAAGACCAAACCATGAATCCACAGATAAGCCAAAGTGGCGTAAATCGGTTGTGCTTAAAGAACTTCGCTGCAAGCAATGAGGTTATGGGCACCGAAATTATTGCTGAAATAGCTATAAATCCGATAAGCCCAAACTTATTCTTTATAAAAACAATCCTTCTTCTTCCTTTCGTGAAAACAGGTTTTTTCTTTTTCGACTTCAAATGACTCGTCCATTTAAAGAGATAAGTTCCTCCATAATAAAACAACAAAACACCAACAGCAGCGCCTGTCCCTGTTGTTAAAACCACTTCGCCAAATTGAATGTTTTCCTTTCCTGTGGCATAAATAGTAAATGGCGTAATGACGAATTTCACCACAGCCAGCATGCCGTACAATATGAAGTGATAAAATTCCATTTAGTGTGTTTTTAGTTTTTGTGCTGCGTCTAAAAGTCGGTTACTGTATCCCATTTCGTTGTCGTACCATCCGACAACTTTAATCATATATCCAATCACGGAAGTCAGTTCCGCATCAATAATGCAGCTGTGTTTGTTTCCAACAATATCTTTTGAAACCAAAGGTTCGTTGGACACTTCAAGAATACTCTGATGTGTGTTTGCCCATTTTTCAAAAAGCTCATTGACCTCACTAGCTGTAGTTCTATTTCTTACCATAAAGGTCAAATCTGATAGTGATCCGTTCGGAACAGGCACTCGAATACCGCATCCGCCTAAACGTTCGCTCAAATGAGGAAATACCTTGGTTAATGCTCTGGCTGCACCTGTTGTGGTTGGAACAATAGATGTCGCTGCTGCTCTTGCCCTGCGTAAATCTTTGTGCGGCGCATCGTGCAGCTTTTGATCACCGGTGTACGAATGAACAGTTGAAATATAGCAACTCTCAACACCATAGGCATCGTCTATCAATTGAATAACGGGTGCTGCATTATTTGTCGTGCAGGAAGCGCAAGAAATAATTCTTCTGTCTAAATTAATCTGATGGTCGTTCACACCAACGATCCACATGGGCATTTGATCTTCTGAAGGGGCCGACAATAAAACACGAGTAGCTCCGTCAGAAATATGTTTTTCACATTGGGCTTCCGTTTTCATGGTTCCTGAACATTCAAAAACCAAATCAACGTTCATCTCGTTCCACGGAAACTCCGACACGTTCTGAAAAAAACGAATCGTTCTTCCTCCAATAATTGCTGTATTTTCATCAACTGATTCAATTGACATCTCAAAAATGCCTTGTGTTGAATCGTATTTAAGCAAGTGCAACAATGTATGCATATCTGCCAAGTCATGCACAGCAACTATCTCCAACTCATCTCTGCGCAAAGCTTCTTTGAGCAAAGTTCTGCCTATCCTACCAAACCCGTTTATTGCTGCTCTGTATGTGCTCATTTCCTTAACTCAGTTGCTTCTAACGAAAGTAAGTCATTAAATAGAAAACACCCACAAAAAAAGAGGCCCTCACGGGCCTCTTTCCTTCCTTTCGGAATTTCTTATTGCTTAATGAATTTAGCTGTTCCGCTTGCGTTACCCGCAATCGTTTTCACTACATATGTTCCTGTTGCAAGAGATTCAACTCCCAAATCAATTTTGTGTGATCCTGGGGTTAATTGACCAACATTTACACTCTTCACTAATTGTCCGTTTACATTGTAAACTTGAACATATGCTTGGTTTACTGTTGAAGTAACATTCAAGTTAACGAATGCTGTGTTTGTTGTTGGATTTGGATAAACCGATAAGCTTACGTCATTTCCGTCTACACCTGCACCATTGTTTTCTGCAACATCTACAGAGAAGAAATCATCGCTGCGGAAGATTCCACGTCCGTGTGTACCTGCGTAGATTACTCCGTAGTTTTCTGGGTTCATGTATGGACGCTGTCCAACTTGCTGCTGACGTAAGTCGAATACAGGAACATAAGCTAAAGAACCTACACTTGCACCTGCCATTGGCTCTGCTGGTATTCCAGATGAAACTCCAGAACTGTGCGTCCATGTTGTTCCACCATCATTGGTAGCCCAAACTCCATACTCTGTACCAAGGACGATGGTGTTTCCTGAAGGATCACTCACATCGATTATTGAGGAATAGATTGGCATCTTGTTCAAAGGAGACGTGTTGTACCAAATGTTTGTAAAGGTTGGTGTTGTCGCTGTGGCGTTGAAAGACTCTCTTACTTTTCCACCCGCTACACTTCCGTAACCACCTACCGTAATAACGACGTGATCAGTATTGTTTGCATCGCAAGCAATACTTGTGATAGTTCCACCCGCATTTGTGATTAACGTTTGAGTTGTTAGGTTCGAAATATCATCTACACTCCAAACTTGATTAAATCCGGTTACTCTATACAACGTTCCACTCCAGCTGCTATAATAAAGCGTGTTTCCATCTTTCGAGAATTCATAAGCTTTCACACCTGATCCAGGTGCATTGCCTATTTTCCACCAATCAGGAGAAGTGTTGAAGTTTAATGCTTGACGAGTCATCCACAATCCTTCTGTTCCGTAAAATCCTGTAACAAAGATTGAAGTGAACTTGTCCTGCACCTGCCATTTTTCACGAACGTTTTCTAGCTGATCGGCGGCGTAGTAGTACCAAGTAGTTGTTGTACACTGAATATCTAGAATAGGAACATTGATGAACGTTGTATCCACTCCTACCACAACAATTGAACTGTCATTAACAATAATTTGAGCTCCTGTTATTGGGTTGATAATGGTATCTGACCAATAAATTGTTACCGTTTGCTCGGTAATCTGATCTATAACGTCTTGGTAACCCACAATAGTCGTGTCACAAATAGTTGAATCTACAGTAGACGTCAAAGCCTGTGCTTCTAACCATGGGTAGTTCGGATCTGCCGTTAACGGAGTGGTTGAATAAACCGCTGGACGATCTAACACCTCCCAGAAATTAAGCGTATCACCAACAGGGAATCTGTATGGGAATGGCAAGGTCATGTTCTGCGTATACAATGTCGTGTCTAACCAAGTCGTATCTGTTCCGTTCACAGAACTAAATAAATCGAAATCACGGTTATTCACCAACCACACATATTGTTGCGAGTTTTCATCGTTGGTGTTTTCGAACAAGCGCATTGTTGTGAAGAAAGAACCTGCCTCTCCATCATCTCCAATTACTGCAAGAACTTCGTCGTCGTAGAATTCTCCACCCGAACCTTGAGCATTGAATCGACTGATTGCTCCAAAATAAACAGAAGAGAAAGCAACATTAACACCCGGTACAGTTACGTTTGAAATTTCACAATCAAATCCGTCGCCGCCACCAACTGAAACACCTTGCTGCCAAGAGATTGTATTGAAGTTGGAATTTTCCATTCCCGGAATCAAGATTGTTCCATTGTCTTGTGCACCACCCATAGCTGCATATCCACCGCCGTGAGCAATTCCATAAAACTGCGTTACGTTGTAACCACGGTTAATGGCCGTAAAGGTGTTACCTCCATCTATTGACTTGAATACTCCCCCGTCGCAACCTATAAACCAATCTCCATTCGGAGCAATTTCAAATGTTTGAATGTCACTGTGCACATAATACTGAGAACTACCGAAATCGAAGTTCGCTGCAATCTGTTCCGGTTGGGTGTTCGCACCAGCTTTCCACAAGGTCACTCCACCAACCCAGCATACGCCTGGATCACCTGGTTTAACTGCTAATGCTAAATCGTAGTAGCCCTGACCGTTTTCACCAAACACTTCATATACGTTATCAATACCTGTAGGCCATTTCACTGACCATGAATTTCCTTTATCATTTGTGTAATACACGCCACCCATAATTCCGCCTTGAGCATACAATACATAAGCAACGTTTGAATCATCACGAGAAATAGATATACGCGTGCGTTGTTTGTTGCTCATCCCTGAAGAGGCCCCCACTTGCGAGAAACTTGTTCCGCCGTCCAAAGAGCGGTATATACGTCCGTTTGATACACCCACGTAACAAACCGTTCCGTCTGTAGACCATTCAATATCGTGTCCGCCTGTATTTGGAATACCAGATACACTCATGTTCGGAGCTGTCATACCAGGCTCCCAATATCCAACTCCATCGGCACCTGCAATCCAGATTCTTCCTGCAATGTTAGCATCTGCACTCACATCATTGATGTAAGCCCAATTGTCACCTGCTGTAAATTCAGCTGGATCTGTTCCTGGAACTAACTGCCAAGAAGCTCCTTGGTCAGTCGAACGATACATTCCACAACCGATTGCTCCACTCGATCCGCTACCATCGCCACTAGATTCAAATTGACTACCTGTTGCAACGTATATCGCACCGTCTTCAGTAGCATCAATCGAACTGATTGACATTACTTTTCCGAATGTATCTAGAGATTCTACGCGAGACCAGTTGTTTCCGCCATTGGTGGATTTGTACAAACCACCAGTTACAGAACCTGCGAATATCACATTGTCTGTTAAAGCCAAGATTGCGCGGGTGCGTCCACCGATATTATCAGGACCCATTTCCCACCAACTCATATTTAATTCACGATTGCCTTGCAAACGATCAATATCGTTCACCGCCGCTGTCATTTCAACAACGTCAGTTACTTCAAAGTTTCCTGTAATAAGGTTACCACGAAGTTTCTTTAAAATATCCACAGATTCGTTATACCCTTCAGCTTGAACGTTGCGCGGCGCAAAGCTCGCACGCTGACCGTTGTTATTCACCATAACGACTGCTACAGTGGCGGCTAAAACAACTCCAGAGGATAAAAGTAAATTTTTTAATTTCATAAATGCTCGATTAAACTATTGATTCATTTTGGCGCAAGATAATTGAGAAATGCTTACTCAAAAAACGATTGAACGCTTTTTATTCGCTTTTTTTTCCTTCCCAACGAATATTCTTTAAAACAGGTGTTTTTCAGCGTGATACGAAGAGCGAACCAGCGGACCACTTTCAACGAATCGATATCCCATTTTTAATCCAATTTCTTCGTACTCCTTAAACTGCTCTGGAGTCACGAATTCTTGAACTGGTAAGTGTTTGCGAGTGGGCTGAAGGTATTGGCCTAAAGTTAAGACATCTACTTGAACCGACCTCAAATCCTCCATAGTCTCTAAAACTTCATCCCTCGTTTCGCCTAACCCGAGCATAACTCCACTTTTCGTGCGCATTCCTCCCTTTTTCAATCTGAACAAAACTTCTAGGGAACGATCATATTTTGCTTGAATGCGAACTTGTTTGGTCAGTCGTCGCACAGTTTCCAAATTGTGAGATACGATATCAGGCGCAACGTCAATGATGCGTTGCAGATTCTCCCAATTTCCAGCAAAATCAGGAATCAATGTTTCCATCGTCGTTCCTGGCGATTTAGCGCGAACCAATTCTACTGTCTTAACCCAAATCTCAGACCCTCCATCGGCAAGGTCGTCGCGATCCACGGAAGTGATAACCGCATGCTTC
>Ga0208597_1000123_pt1 | contig 28247 bp, 22 predicted proteins | sample LakMenEpi05May12_FD_150673 | JGI IMG/M metagenome (GOLD analysis project Ga0208597, IMG submission 150673) | Freshwater microbial communities from Lake Mendota, WI - 05MAY2012 deep hole epilimnion (SPAdes) | ecosystem: Environmental > Aquatic > Freshwater > Lake > Epilimnion/Euphotic zone ...
TTCTTGATCCGCCACACTCAATTTGGACAACGCGATGACAACGGGTTTCTGGTTCACCGATAGTCGAATTTTTCCATCTCTTACCACCGTGGGATGCTTCGGTGGGTCGGGCATTGCAGGGGCTACGCCCTTCTTGCTTTCTAAGACGAGGTCTTCAAACGCAATCAACTTCCCGTCGATTGTGCGACCATCAGCACTAGCCCACTGACGCTGATCACCGAGAACCACATGCGTAACAGCACGGGTAACAATTTCATCTTTCGAACGTGAGGGCGCGATGTTTGGCTGAATGTCTTGCGAGCCATCGATATTTCGCGGCTCAAAGGCCGTAGGGGTTTTCGAAGCCTGCGCATGCAAGCATGCGACAAGGCCCATCCATAAGAAAAAAGATCGATGCAGCATAGATTGTGTAATTTAATACACACTATCACATCACTTAGAGATGACAAGCTGATTCGCAAATCTTCCTATTTCGCTGGATTGTACCTCTTGGTCAAATCGCTACTGCCCCTCTCGACTTGACAAATCTCACGCTCGCACTACGACTCTGTCATGACACGTTTGTTTGCACTCTTTTCCTGCACAGTCGGATGGTCCGCTGTGCTCTTTCCGCTCTCCGCGCAACCAGAGCGTAGACCAAAATACGAGCCCCTCACCGAAGCTGCCACGGGTAGCTCAAGCAACCTATTTCTCCATGCCAAGGTCAGTGCGAGCGGTCATTGGGACAAACAGACACCCGCACTGGCTGTCGATGGCAACCGCGACATCACATCGCACTGGGCCTGCGAAAATTTACCCGTATGGCATCAGATTGATCTCGGAGCAGCAAAAAAACTATCCGCCATTCGCATCTGGCCGTATTGGAGCGATGGCCGCATTTACCAATACAAAGTCGAAGGTTCCGTTGACGAAAAATCCTGGTTCATTCTCGGTGACCACAGCGCTAATTCCATCGCAGCCACAGCCGAGGGCGATCTCTTTCGTTTTGAACCACGCGAAGTTCGCTACGTCCGCAGCACTTTTTTGAAAAACTCCACCGGCAATAACAAAGGTGGGCACATCGTGGAAATCGAAGGTTACGCCGAGGCTCCTTCGGCAGGTCTCACAGGTGGAGTCGGCAGCATTGATCGTCGGTATCCACCCAGTGGCTCTTGTGAACTCGCACCAGCCGAAGCTGGCGTCAAAATCAGCGCATGGCGTGGCGAGCGTGTCAACGCGCAAGTGGTCGTCACTGCATTTAGCGCACAGGAAAATCTTCGCCTTGAAGCAATGGCACTTTCACAAGCAGGCAGTAAAGCGCTCACTTTGGATGCCAATTTCATCCGCTACACCCTAGCCAATGGCAAACCACAAGGTGACATCATCGATACTGCCACGCAGATGCCCCTCACCGCAGGAATGAATCGCCCAATCTGGATCAGCATCGATGTCCCCGCCGACAGCAAACCCGGGCTCTTTCGTGGTGGCCTGCGCGTGCGTAGCGACTCAGGCACACTAGATTTCCCCATCGAAGTCGAAGTGCTTTCTGCCACACTACCGGCGCCCGCCGATTGGTCATTTCACCTCGATCTTTGGCAACACCCCGAATCGGTGGCTCGCTGGCATGACGTACCCGCATGGTCACCAGAACATTTTGCGCTGATGAAGCCGATGATGAAACGCCTTGCCGATGCGGGACAAAAAACCATCACCACCACCTTGGTGCATGAGGCATGGAACGGTCAGACCTATGATGCCTTCCCGTCCATGATCGAATGGACCAAGCGTAAGGATGGATCATGGCACTTTGACTACACAAACTTCGATGCCTGGGTCTCCTTCATGTCCGATGAAGTCGGCATGAAAAACGCGCGCATCCATTGCTATACGATGATTCCTTGGTCGCTCAAGTTCCGTTACTACGATGAAGCAAGCGCCTCTAACATCGATGCCGCACTGCGCCCCGGAACGCCAGATTATGATGAACACTGGGGCCGATTCCTCGAGGATTTCGTTCGTCATCTCCGTGAAAAAGGCTGGCTAAAGCGCACCAACATTGGCATCGACGAGCGCCCTGACGAACTCATGCGCGGAGCCATGGCCACGATCGAAAAGCATGCACCAGAAATTGGCATCGCTTCCGCGATCAATGCACCTAGCGAACTCACTCGCGAATTCGCCGACATCTCTCCAATCATTCAACACAGCGATGGCCTGCTACCACTCATTGCAGAACGCCGAGCCGCAGGGAAAAAGACCACCTTTTACACCTGCACCAGCCCTCCTGTTCCTAACACCTTTACATTTTCTCCTCCTGCTGAAGCGGAATGGCTCGGGCTCTTTGCCGCCGCAGCAGACATGGACGGCTACCTGCGCTGGGCCTATAATTCATGGGTGAAGAACCCACTGGAATCCACGGACTTCACCTCTTGGCCATCCGGTGATTGCTTTCTCGTCTACCCTGGAAATCGTTCATCGGTGCGCTTCGAGCGTCTGCGCGATGGCATTGAGTCTTGGGAAAAAATCCACATCCTTCGCGCCAAAGCCAAAGCTGATGGAGGCACCGAAGCAATCAAATCTATCGAAGCGCTGAACCAAACCTTGAGTCAATTCACATGGCAGCACGGTAGCAAAGCAGGTGTTCATGAAGCTGATGTCCGCGCAGCCAATCAAGCCATCGAGAAAGCGACACGCGCTCTCCCCTAAGAGAAACCAAATACTTGCCTAAAAAAAATGCCACCGTTACTCGCAAAGGAGAAACGGTGGCTATGCATAAAGTTAGAATACGAACTAAAGAAGAAAGCAAATTAGAAGTTCCAGATCAGGTCCACCGTGATCCGGCTTTCCATGAAGTTTTCGTTCTCGTCGGTAAGCGGAATTTCATAAGCGGCACCAGCACTGAGATTATCGGTAAGCTGTGAGCGGAAACCAGCAGCCAGCGTCACGGTATCGGCATTGTCTTTTCCGTTAGCAGCCCCCCAATTGAGGAGGTCGCCACCTTCAAAGCCGATCGTACCGGGAACAGCACCACCAAGTTGATTGCTATAGCGAGAGCCACCGTCACCTTCGTTGATCACATGATACCAATTCAGCTCTACAAGTGGAGAGAACAAACGATGCACTTCATAGCTCACGTGCGTGCTGACGAAGCAAGTAGTGGACTCTGCATCATTATCAAAAGGCACATGCACACCAGCAGCACCGGCGAGTTGCAGAGGTCCATTAAGTTTCAGTGCAGAAGCGATCAAGTTCATCGCACCATCACCACTGCCTTGGGTGATATCACCACTACCGGTAGGGATTTCTACCGTTGCTGTTCCGCTAACAGCCAAGCCATTTTCTGGTTGGAAAATAAAAGCATACTTCAGACCAGCAGCAAGGTTGGCAAAACCGTTCGACTCGGAAAGTGTGGCATCAGGATTGAAATCCACATAGCCGTCTTTGGTGGCCACGATCGAGAGACACTCGCTCAATGCATACTCCAATTGGAGAGCATAAAGATCAAAGCTGCCATCAAGATCAACCGAGCCTCCACCTGCGACCGCCACCGTGCTTGGCAAAGATTGATGGATGTAAATGGCGTGCGCATTGGTGCGTGGCACGGCAAGATCAAACAAAGTAGGATTGCTAATCGGACGACGAGCAGCCGCAAAGCCATCCGTAGCTTCACAGCTGTTTGTTGTCATGATCGGAGCTTCCGTTCCCGCAAAAACCGACGCGACAAGCGCAGTTCCAAATGATAAAATTCCTGTTATTACTTTCATAGTTGTGTATTTGTTGGGTTGACTGGGATCTTATCCCAATACGAGTTAAGAATACCCATGCTCAACGACCTATGCCACCCACCACCTGCTATTGACTGCGCATTTTTTGCTAAGCCGCAAATCGCGCATATCGATGCATTTTACTCTTTCCTATCGCCTCAATCCACGTCTCACTAGCGCTTGTGCGACCACCGAAAAAATTCCGTCCCGAGCCATTTCCCTATCATCACGAGCTAACACTGCGTATCGATTCCCTAACCAATCTCGGCATGGGCGTTGCGCGCGTCGACGGCTGGGTGGTCTTCGTCCCCTATTGCCTACCAGGCGAAACGGTAAAAGCCAAAGTCTATCGCAATGAGAAAAATTATTCTCTAGCAGATCTCGTCGAGGTCATCGAGGCATCACCCGATCGCGTCGCCCCGCAATGCCCGCTTTTCACTGAATGCGGTGGTTGCCAATACCAGCATTTTTCCTATCCTGCTCAGCTTGCATGGAAAACACGACAAGTCGAAGAACTGATGAAGCACATGGCAGGCATGACTTTTCCCGTCAACCCCTGCCATCCATCGCCACAACAATGGGGCTATCGTTCCAAAATCACTCCACACTACCAAAAGCCGCGCAGCCCTGAGGAATTCATGCCAATTGGATTTTTGGCACAAGGTCGTCGCTCGCAAATTCTCGATGTCCCCCAGTGCCCGATTGCGATGCAAGAAATCAACGAGGCACTCGCTGCCGTGCGCGAAAAAACTCGCCGCAATCCTGGTAAAAAAGGCGGCACCTTACTCCTGCGCGCCACCGTCGATGAAACAGGAAATCGCCTAGTGGAAACCGACAACAATGCCATCGTCACCGAGGTTTGCGGATCACTCCGCTATGATTTCCTCGCCGGTGAATTTTTCCAAAACAACCCATTCATCCTCGAAGAATTCGTCGGCTACGTGGCACAACAAGCTTGCCTCCCCGAGACTCATTTCCTCATCGACGCCTATTGCGGCTCAGGTCTCTTTGCTTTAGCTCTCGCCAAGCGTTTCGAAAAAATCGCCGCGGTCGAGGTCTCAGAGGCCGCAGTCAATTGGGCCCGCAAAAATGCGGAGAAAAATGGCATTACCAATGCCAGCTTTCTCGCAGCGAGTGCAGAAGCCATTTTTGCCGACATCACCTTTCCCGCCGCTCAAACAACCGTGGTGATCGATCCTCCACGCAAGGGTTGCACACAGGAATTCCTCGACCAACTCATCGCCTTCCGCCCGCGCCGCGTCGTTTATGTTTCCTGTGATCCCGCCACTCAAGTGCGTGATCTCGCCATCCTACGCGATGCCGGATTTACACTCACCGCCGTGCAACCCTTTGATCTCTTCCCTCACACTCGTCATGTCGAAAACATCATGACTTTCGATGGCCCAATCTAACAGGAAAATGCACCGCTGGTCGCGATTAACCATCCTGCCCGAACTCAAGATCCAAACGCATGCCATGCGCTTCCCCCCCCTATAACGACACATCACTCTACGCCCTGATCCGCACGGCACCTTGTGCGGCTCGCAGCCGAGGATTTTTTCTAGTCACAATCCCGAAACCAACGCCCCAAATCACTGCATCATGTCACCACTGCCATCCATCACCGTCCAAGATCTCCACGCCAAAATCATCGCAGGAGATGACTTCCAGCTCATCGATGTCCGCGAGCCCGATGAATACGCGCAAGCAGCCATCTCTGGCAGCAAGCTCATACCTTTGTCCAGCATCCCCGCGCGCATTGGCGAAATCAATCCAGCAAAAGCCGTGATCATCCATTGCAAAGCAGGCGGCCGCTCTGCACGCGCTGCACATTTTTTGTTAGACAATGGCTACACCAACGTCACTAACGTCACTGGCGGTATGGATGCCTGGATCGATGCAGCACTACCCACGGCTCACTGATCAAGAAAGCCTCTCACGTTTATGCGTGATTCTACAGTCACGTTCCGAGCTTGATCTCTGACTCTTGTTTCTTAAGATGATCTCCACTGCAATGAAACTACTAACCCTATTCATCACCACATGTCTCATCGCTGGCACTTGCCGCGCCGAGGACAAGTCTAATTTCAAACCTCTCTTCGATGGCAAAACATTAGATGGCTGGAAAAATGCCTACACCTGGGGCGAGGCCAAAGTCGTAGGTGACGAGATTCACCTCACCGGCAATCAAAAGTTCTTTCTCGTTACCGAAAAAACCTACGGCGATTTCATTTTCGAAGGCGAAATTCTCCTGCCATCTGGCCAAGCCAATAGCGGCTTTATGTTTCGCGCCCATGCAGAAAAAAACAAAGTATTCGGCTACCAAGCTGAAGTCGATGGCGATGTAAATCGCAAATGGTCCGGTGGTCTCTACGACGAAGGCCGCCGCATGTGGTTTGCTAGTCCGATCAAAGGCAACAAAGAAAGCGAAGCCTCCTTCCGCAAGCGCGCCGGCGATGCCTTCAAACGCAACGACTGGAATACCTACCGCATCAGTTGCAAAGGCAATAAGATCCGCATTGAAGTCAATGGAGTCGTCACCACCGACATCGAAGACACCACCGATGCGGAAGGCGTAATCGGCATCCAGCATCACGGAGAAAAAGGCCAAACCTACAAATTTCGCAACCTCCGCATTAAGGAGTTGAAGTAAACCATTTTTACAACCTAACAAAAAACACCGCAACCTCTTCAGGATGCGGTGTTTTTTTATGTTTGAGTTGAAGAGCCCAATTCAGCGGGTAAAGTCGTAAACTTGAATCTTTTTCGTCAGTGGCAGCAATACCTCTTTCACTTCCTTCACGTGGCGTGGGTCAGCCTCATAGGCGTGTAGAGCTTCGACATCAGTAAAACGCACGAGCAAGGCGACATCGAACGAGTCATCCACCACAGGGCGATCACTGGATACCGCTGTGCCGTAATCCAAAAACTGCACACCCTTGATCACACGAAGTCGATCCATGGCATCGGTGATTTTTTTGCGATCTTCCTGATTGCCAGGATTTTTTTGCCAGAACATCACTACGTGATCCACGGTGCCAGACTTGGCTGGTGGCGCGATGGTAGCACAAGAACTCAATAAAGCCGTGAAGGCGAGAAGAAGATATTTTTTCATATAGCAAATGAAATACGTTCGGTGTCCGTCGCATGTTTCAGCAAAGCTGTGTCATCCAGATTTACCAAAATCCGCGCCGGACTTTGCGCTTGTAGGAACCATCGCCTACCGAAAGCACTTCTACTTTCACACGAGCCAAACCTTGTTGTTTCATGTCAATTTTCCCTGCTGCGCGCGGGGAAAGATCGATGATTCTTCGCACGATGAATGGCCCGCGATCGTTGACGCGCACTTTCACCGATTTTCCATTTTTGAGATTGGTCACGCGCACCAAACACGGCAAGGGCAAGGTTTTATGCGCTGCAATCAAATGCCACGGCTGAACTTTTTCCCCGAGCGAGGTATTGCCACGGATCAGGCCAAAAAATTTCGATTCATTATACCAAGATGCTTCGCCTACTTCCGAGTAGTGCAAAGCCTGCTCGACCGACATCGGTTGATACGATTGCCCACGCACGCTGTAACCGCGCGTCATGTATCCATCGGCGCCGCTCGGACGAGCGCAGGAAACCACGCAGCAAACGCTTAACAAAAGTGAGCCATATTTTACTATGTTCATAGTAGCAAAAAAATCAGCGGCGACGGTTGGCGGAGTTCAGGATCTGCTGCTGTGTTTCTGCTGGTAGCCCACTGGTCTGCAACCAAGCTTGTCCCGCTACGGGATCGGTCCGCAAGTATGCCTCACCAGCACGCGTGAGCGTTGCTTGGCGAAGCTCGGGATCGCTAATGTCCTGCGCCCACGTTATAGCGGCTTGCGGGTTTTGCCAGGCATAGCCCGTGGAAAATCCGCTGATCGCAGAATCGCGCTGCGGTGATTTTGGCATCTCCAACAGATGCTGGCTCGCGGCAGCAGGATCCCTATCCTCCCAGTCGCCAAAGGCACTGCGCAAGCCACTGATTTGTCCATTGCCCGCTGGCAGATTTTCCAGCCATCCTACAGCAGAAACAGGATCTTGCTCCGCCCAGCGCCGTCCGATTTGTTCAATCGTTCTTGATGCATAGGGCTCTGCCGCTTGGCTCTGCGCCCAGTTCGCAGCAGCGACGGGATCTTTACGAGAATACGCCTCGGCAATGCGGTCCATCGCCGCACCTTTGAGGACGCCATTAGGTAATGAATCCGCCCATACCGCAGCCGCTTCCGGACCATCAGTACGCAATGCCTGACGCGCCACGATATCCATCAATTGGTTGGCACGACCGTTGCCTTCTGCAGCAAGTTTAGCGATCATGTCCGTTGCCATGGCACGATCTTTGTGCGAGATGCCGGCAATCACGCTCGCCATCAATTCATCGCGTTGGCCTTTCATTTCCTCGGGCAAGTTCTGCAACAGCGCCATCGCTTCCGACGGATTCGCCGCTGCCCAGCCCGTCATCGTTTCGGCAAGGTCGCGTTCAGGACTATTTTGCGCCAAATCAATCGCCGCTTTGCCCGAGAGCGCCCCCCAAGCATAACAAAAGTCACGCCACTGATCCCCCTCCGCTCCCAGCGAAACCAACTGAGCTCTGACTGACTCGGCATTTTCTGGAGTCAACGATTCAAGCAAACGAGCAAAGGCCAATCGACGATTCAAGGGATTCGGATCTTTCATCGCCTGATTCACCAGCGCCTCAAGCCCACCCGCTGCCGAGGCAACAGAACCGAACAAATTCTCGATCTCACTCTTCTGACGATCTGCATTGGCGAGAACCGATCGACGCTTCGAACGATCCGTCGCAGACTCACTAGCGGACAACTCACCATTTCTCGAAGAACTCGTGCTATTGACATCCAACGTAGCGCTCTCGCGCCGCGCCTCTGTCGTCCCTCGGCTCATCCCCACAATAAACGCCGCAGCGACAGCAAGAAGCCAGCCGATGTTGACGATCAAGGTTTTATTCATAGGCGGCATACGTAATCGCAGAGCCAGAATCTGTCAAATTCAAGGAATTTTGCATGACACTTTAGAGCACATATTATACTGAGCGTGGGTGTGATATGCGTTTTTGATTTTAAAAAATGGCTGCCTGATACTTTTTTGATGAACCCTTCACAATCCTCAAACCAGTAAACTCTCAGCACAACGAAACCTTGAGGAATTTTCATGGTAGGGAAAGAAGAATTCGAAAATCTCATTGGCGCAAATGCGGAAAATCGTTGAAAAATCGAAGTAATTGGAGCATTTTGGACGATCCGCAAAATTATTTCTTGACTGATTCCACCGTTTCGACCAACTTCCGCGCCCCGCAACAGCATTTTACCGTCATGGCTACAGCTCAAGTAATTCTCAAAGAAAAAATCGAAGGTCTCGGTGCCGAATCGGATGTCGTCAAAGTACGCGCCGGTTACGCTCGCAATTTCCTTATTCCACAAGGCAAGGCTTTCGAAGCCACCCGCGCTAACCTTCGTTATGTCAACGCTCTGAAAGCTGTGCGCGAGAAGCGTGAAGCCGAAGAATTGGTCACAGCTCAAGAAGTGGCTGCCAAGATCGCCAAACTTCGTCCGAAGTTTACGCTCGAAATCGGTCAAGATGGCCGCGCATTCGGTTCCGTGACCTCCATCGACATTCATCGCGAATTGGAAGCTGCTGGCATCGTGATCGACCGTCACGGCATCGAACTCGAAAAACCGATCAAGAAGTCGGGCAAGAGCGATGTCAACGTTCGCGTTCACCCACAAGTTTCCACGATCCTCACGATCAACGTGGTGGCTCCCAAAGACGACAAAGAAGAAGCTGCTGCAGAGTAATATCGGCATCGTTTCATTCACAAATTTTACGACAACGCGCTCCCGAACGGAGCGCGTTGTTTTTTTCCATACTGGCGCACAAAGCCATTTCACTTGTCCCATTTCTGTGCTAGCATCCGCCAACTCCTTATCGCATGCACCAACTGATCGATTCTTACGCGCGCAATATTTCCGATGAAAAACAAGCCTCGGTGATCGATGGCTCGGCAGCAGGCACAGAAAAACGCTACAAGGTGCTGCACAACGACTACGCCGATCCGGATTCGCTGCGCAAATTAGCCGCTCAGATCAAAGATCACACATTGCATCATCTCGACAAGTATTTGCCAAAGGCCGAAGCGGCCCTGCTGAAAAATGGTGCTCATGTTCACTTTGCCGATTCTGATGCTGACGCGAAAAATACCATTCTCTCGATTCTTCGCTCGCACGAGGTCACCCGCTTGACCAAATCAAAATCGATGGCCGCTGAAGAGATTCACCTCAATCCTTTCCTCATCGAAAATGGCATCGAGTGCCTTGAGTCGGACCTCGGCGAATTCATCATCCAGCTCGACGATGATGAACCATCGCACATCGTCAAACCGATCATTCACAAAAACCGCCGCGACATTGCAAAGACATTTCTGCGTGAAGGCATTGCAGCCGATTACAACGACGACCCCGAGACCATCACTCACCGCGCACGCTACCACCTGCGCGAAAAATACATGGAAGCTCAAGCTGTGATCACGGGTGCGAATTTTGTTTCAGCTGAAACAGGTCGCCTTGTGCTCGTAACAAACGAAGGCAACACACGCTTCGGCATGGCTCCCGTGGATGTCCACATCGCTTTGGTAGGCATTGAGAAAATCGTCCCCACCGATCGCGATCTCGGGGTTTTCCTCAATCTGTTAGGTCGTTCCGCTACAGGACAGCAACTCACCGTTTACACCGAATTCATCAACGGGCCCAAAGCACCCGAGCAACCCTCCGGCCCCACCAACATGCACGTTGTTTTCATGAACAATGGCCGCACCGATGTTCTTGAATCGAAGTGCCGTGAAATCCTGCGCTGCATCCGCTGTGGCGCCTGTCAGAACGTTTGCCCCGTCTATCGCCAAGCATCGGGTCACGCCTATCGCTCACCCTACGGTGGCCCCGTCGGTGCGGTGCTCTCGCCGATTCTTTTCGGCAGCCGCTTCCCTGAGTTGGCCGACTTACCGAAAGCCTCATCGCTCTGCGGTGCCTGCAATGAAGTTTGCCCAGTCGACATTCCCATTCCTGATCTTCTTTTGCGCCTGCGCGACAAAGCCAAGCAAGAAGAAGTCTACTCCCCCGGCGCTCTGCCAATGAGCCCCTTCGCCACGCTCGCTACATCACCATCCGTCTGGCGCACCGCGATGACCATGAGCAAGGCCATGAATCACTTGCCCATCCACATGACGCCACTGAAGCCACTGCAAGAATGGCTCAACCAACGAACTCTCCCCGATTGGAAAGGCGGAGATTTCCGCAAGTGGATGAGCGCACGGAAAAAGAACTAGCATCTTTTGGGAAGTTTATTTCTCTACGTAAAAGCATCTCACAGCCCCCTTGACTTTCCTCACGGCCGAGCTCAAACTCTTTGCCGAAGCTCATGGCCATCACTCCAAAACAAACCCTGGTTTTCCGACTCTCCTGCTGGTTCATGGGGCTTGTTGCGTTCAGCCAACTCATCGTTTCAGGTGTCGCTTTAGCCATGCGCATCGAGTCCTCGCGCGAGGTAAAAGTCGTGGAAAAAATCGTCGCACTCGCTGTAGAACCAAAGTCCCCCAAACTCACGCCTGCTCCCGAACTCACGCCAGCCCCAGTCCCTGCCCCAGCACCTCGCGTTTTTGTTCCAGAAACTCAAGAGCCTCAGGATGTCGTCACCATCCCACTACCCGTAGCGCGACCTTTGGATACGCCTCCAATAGCCGATCCCATCGCCGAGCGTCTCGTCAATGAAGCCCGCAGTGCTCGCATCGCCGAAGACATGATCAGCGCGATCACCAAATTGGAAGATGTCCTCCGCACCAATCCCACAGAGCCTAACGCCTTGTTCGAGTTAGGTCTCTGCCACGAAGCAATGGGCATCTATGATCGCGCCCGCGCCTACTATCATAAAGTCAAAGAACTCGGCACCGCCGGTGCAGGCACCTTGTTTCTTAAGGCATCCGACAAATTGATCGCAGGCTTCGAGCAACCACAGGACAAAATCAATCGCATCGTTCTGGGGCGGGCCAATGTCTTCCGTGATCCGAACATTGAAGAAGGTAGCAAGGTCAGCATCACCATTCCCGTGCAATGTGTACCTGGCGAACAAATTGAAGGGCGCGACCTCGAAGTGAAGGTCACCTTTTTCGATATGCTCGGGGCGAAAAAAGAAATTGTTGAAGCCGATACCAACAGCTGTAAAATCGAATATAAATGGATCACCGACCCGCTCGATTGGGCCAGTGGCGAAGAGCGACTGCTCGTTCACTACACCATCCCTCCTCAGGATGTTCAACAAGAACACTTGTTTGGTGACAAGCAATACTACGGCCAAGTCGTCGAATTGACCTACAAAGGTGAACTCATCGATGCCCAAGCCTGGCCACGCATTCTCGCCCACAAGATGAATCGAGCCGATGCCACTCCGTTCATCAACGACCAAGAAATGCCCTCGGGCTACAACCCCGTCAATCCACTTTTGCCCAACATCGACCCTACTGCTGGCGATCCATTGACTCTCCCCAGCTACGATGGTCCGCCTCCCGGCAATGGAGATGCTTTGCCACCTTTGCCTGGAGACTTGCCTGAGCCGCCACAAGATCTGCCTCCAGTGGATGGCAATCCTTTACCCGTCCCTGCCGAATACCAAAACCTAGGGCAATAAATCACGTAGTTTCCCGTTTTTGCGGCATTTGCGATTTTTCCGGCGGAAATTCTTTCGATGTAGGACAAGGAAACGTTCCAAATTCTCCCCCTTCGTCCTTGTGTCCCGCGAGCAACTCGCCTACTCTCCGCGCAACTTTTTTTCCCATGCTCGATATCCGCATCATCCGTGACAACCCGCAAACCGTTCAAGAACGTCTCAAACTCCGTGGTGGAAATCACTGGAAATTGATCGACGATGTCCTCGCCTGCGATGAAAAACGCCGCGCCGCCGAGACGGAAAAACAACAACTCCAATCGCAGCGCAAGCAAATCGCGAAGTCGATCGGCATGGCCAAAGGCAAAGGCGAAGATACCTCTGTTGCCGAAGCCGAAGCACGTACGATCAACGCAAAAATCGATGCTCTCGATGCCGAGGTCGAGGCCACCAGCTTGAAGCAAAATGAATTGCTGCTGCACATCCCCAACATCACGCACGAGGCCTGCCCCGTGGGTGATGATGAAACAGCCAATCCCGTAGTGCGCGAATGGGGAACCAAACCCGAGCTCACGGAACCCAAAGACCATGTCGCCCTAGCGCTTCAACACAAGCTCATCGACTGGGATGATGCCACCCGCATCGCAGGTTCGGGCTTTGCCGTGTATCGCGGGCTCGGTGCTCGCCTCGAAAGAGCGCTGATCAATTTCCTTCTCGATACCCAATCGCAAAACGGCTACGAAGAAGTCAATGTGCCTCATCTCGTCAAGCGCGAGTGCATGGAAGGCACAGGCCAATTGCCCAAGTTTGAGGACGACATGTATGGCACAGATCGTGGTGAGGATGGCCAAAACAACTTGTTCCTGGCTCCCACCGCTGAGGTTCCCGTCACCAATCTTTATCGCGACACCTTGCTCGCCGAGAGCCAATTGCCCGTGAAAATGGTTGCCTACACCCCCTGCTTCCGCCGCGAGGCAGGATCGGCAGGCCGCGACAACAAAGGCATCATTCGCATGCACCAGTTCGATAAAGTAGAGCTCGTGCAGATCGTGCATCCTGATCATGGATTCGAGATGTTAGAGCAGCTCACCGGACACGCCGAATCGATCCTGCAAAAACTCGGCCTGCACTATCGCACCATCGAACTCTGCACCGGCGACATCGGCTTTAGCTCTGCAAAAACCTACGACATCGAGGTCTGGGCACCCGGTCACGGCAAATACCTAGAGGTCTCGAGCTGCTCGTGCTTCACGGAGTATCAAGCACGCCGCATGAAACTGCGCTTCAAAGATGCCGAGGGCAAAAACCGCTTCCCACATACGCTGAATGGCTCCGGCACCGCCCTGCCTCGCCTCTATGTGGCCCTTCTCGAACAATGCCAACAGCCCGACGGCAGCATCCGCATCCCTGCGGCACTCGTTCCCTACTTCGGCGCGGACCGCATTGGTTGAAGAATCTTTCATGCTCATTCGCACGACCTGCCTGCTTGCTACCGTTCTCAGCGCCAGCACCTCATGCTACGCGTTGGAGCCTTTGCGCTATCAAAATCCCAAGCTAGTCGTCGATCTCGGAGTCGGACTTTGGGCATGGCCGCTGCCCTGCGATGCCGATCAAGATGGAGACTATGACCTCATCGTTTCTTGCCCAGACAAGCCATCCAACGGCGTGTATGTTTTCGAAAATATCAGCGGCGATACAGCAAAAAATCCTCTGCCCATTTTTCGTGCAGCACGGCGCATCAGCGCGACAGTCCCCTACCTCATGCCGAGCTATCGCCATGCCACGATGAAAGTGCTGTCGCCCGGCTGGGAGTATGAAAATTTTGCGCAAACTGGCATCGAACGCAAAAAATCCCTTCCCATCGCGAAAAACCCCTTCGCCCCTCAAGGAAAATTCGCGAAGGTTTTCGGCATCCGTCACAATCAATGGCGTTACGCTGACTTCAATGGCGATGGTCGTGATGATCTCATCATCGGCACAGAAGACTGGAGTCACTACGGTTGGGACAATGCGTGGGATGCGCAGGGACGCTGGAAAAATGGTTCACTGCTCGGCACGGTACACATTTTTCACGGACGCAGTGATGGCAGCTTTGGCGACCCCTATCAGCTTCTTGCCGATGGCAAACCGCTCGAAACCTTTGGTTGCCCATCGCCGAACTTCGATCACTTCGATGCCGATGATGATCTTGATTTGATTTGTGGAAGTTTTCTGGATGGCATGACCTACTATGAAAATCGTAACACCAACTCTGAGCCACTCTATGCGGCAGGTGTTCCCTTGTCTGATCCTCAAGGAAACCCCGTAAGCATGCATGTGCAAATGATCGTTCCGGTATCAATCGATTGGGACAAAGATGGCGACGTCGACCTCATCGTGGGTGATGAAGACGGACGCGTTGCTTTCATCGAGCACACGGGCCAGTTCCGCACTCATGTGCCGATTTTTCAACAGCCCAAGTATTTTTCGCAACAAGCTGATACCTTAAAATGCGGCGCGCTGGCCACTCCCTATGCCTTCGATTGGGATGGTGATGGTGACCAAGACATCCTCAGCGGTAATACTGCCGGCACCATCGAATGGTTTGAAAATCTCAGTGGCAAGGGAGTAGAGCAGCCGCGATGGGCGGCACCACGCAGCATCAAGGTTGATGGCAAGCCCTTTCGCATCATGGCAGGAGCCAATGGCAGCATCCAAGGTCCCGCCGAGGCCAAATGGGGCTATACCACGATCCATGTTGTCGATTGGGATCACGATGCACTTCCCGACATCCTCATCAATAGCATTCTGGGTGAAGTCGTATGGTTGAAAAACAAAGGAACACGCCAAGCACCAGTAATGATGAAAGCGCAGGCCATTGAAGTTTCTTGGGAAGGAACTACGCTGACACCTGAATGGTCGTGGAAAAAGCCCCAAGGCAAGGAACTGATCACCCAATGGCGGACTACGCCGGTCGCACATGACATGAATCGCGACGGTCTCATCGACCTCGTCATGCTCGACCACGAGGGCTACCTTGTCTGGTTTTGCCGCAACAAAGATCTCACACTCCAAGCACCGCGACGCGCTTTTCTCGACTCCAAGGGAAAACCACTGTGCCTCAATACCAAAACCGGTGGTGCGAGCGGCAGACGAAAACTGTGCCTTACCGATTGGGATCAAGATGGCGCTGTTGACCTGTTGCTCAATGCAGCCAACGCAGAGTTTTGGCGACAGACCAAAACATCAAACAACACCTGGAGCTTCGAAAAAATGGGTGCTTTGTCAGAGAAAAACATCGAAGGCCACGACGTCAGTCCCACCGCCGTGGATTTCGATGACAACGGCATTCCCGATTTTCTCGGCGGCGCCGAAGACGGCCGTTTTTACTACCTGCGCAATCCCCAAGTCCGTTGATTAGGATGACATCCATCGGGACGGCGCTTGAAAGAGTCTGTCGGACTAAGAAACATTTTTCAAAGAACTCATGGAATAGAACCGTAAAAGCACCATGGCTCTTCGGCAATAAACTATCGGTCGTAAAAACACTCCTACTACTCCCGCCAAGAATACAAGATTGGTTACCTGAAAACGACATAGCTCATCTCATCCTTGGTGCGGTAGAGATCATCGGAACCCATCATTTTCACCTCAACCATTAAGGGCGGAGGAAGCGAACAATCCCCCCCGCCGATGATGCTCGCATTACTCACCTAATGCTACAGCCACGGGATCACCCCGTTAATAGTCGGACAGACTCTGAAATCCGCCGCCACGCTTACTTTTTCTTGCCTTGCTGAAGAGCTTGAGAAAACCAATCGTTGCCGGGGGCCTGTTGTGGCGGACGAGAGTCGCGGCGGGGCTGATTGTTGCGATCGTTGTTGTTGCCACCACCTCCGCCAGCACGGCGTTCCATGTCGGGCTTGCTCTTCATGCTGAGGGCAATGCGATTGCGCACAAGATCAACTTCGGTGACGGTGACTTGTACTTTTTGTCCGACCTTGACCACTTCGCTGGCGTCTCTGACAAATTGATCGCTGAGTTGACTGACGTGGACGAGTCCGTCTTGGTGCACGCCGACATCGACGAAAGCACCGAAGGCGGTGACGTTGGTGACGATGCCAGGGAGCTTCATGCCGACTTTGAGATCAGCAGGTTTATCAACTCCTTCGGCGAAGGAAAACATCTCGAACTGCTTGCGCGGATCGCGGCCTGGTTTGGCGAGCTCGGCGATAATGTCTTTGAGGGTTGGCAAACCAACTTCTGCGGTGACATATTTTTCGGGTTTGATCTTGGCGCGGACTTCGGCCTTGGTCAGAAGATCTTGTAAGGTGCAGCCGAGGTCGGCAGCCATTTGTTCGACAAGCGCGTAGCGCTCGGGGTGAACGGCGGAGGAATCAAGCGGATGGGCACCATTGGCAACGCGGAGGAATCCGGCGGCTTGCTCGAAGGCTTTGTCGCCGAGGCGTGGAACTTTTTTCAGGGCATCACGGGAAGGAAATGGTCCGTTTGCCGCGCGGTGCGAGACGATGTTTTCGGCAAGTGAGCGATTGAGGCCAGAGACGTATTGCAGAAGTTCTTTGGAGGCGGTGTTGAGTTCGACACCGACGGCATTCACGGCGCTGACTACGGTGTCATCGAGCGATGCTTTGAGCGCGCGCTGATCGACATCGTGTTGGTATTGCCCGACGCCGATGGCTTTGGCATCGATTTTCACCAACTCGGCAAGCGGGTCCATGAGACGGCGACCAATGCTGATGGCACCGCGCACGGTGAGATCGAGATCGGGGAATTCTTCGCGTGCGACATCCGATGCCGAGTAAATCGAAGCACCGGCCTCGTTGACAACTACTACAGGTATCGTAGATGGTAAATTGAGCTTGCGGCAAAAAGCTTCGGTCTCACGTGAAGCGGTGCCGTTGCCGATGGCGATGGCTTCGACTTTGTATTTCGCGATCATCGCCAGCATGTCCTTGGCACCCTCGTAGAGTTGGGTGTTCGAGCCAGCGGTGATGTTGAGCACGGTGTGGTGGAGCAAGGTGCCGGTGGCATCGAGCACCACGGTTTTGCAGCCAGTGCGGAAGCCGGGGTCGATGGCGAGAAGTCGTTTTTGACCGAGTGGTGAGGCTAACAAAAGTTCGCGTAGGTTATCGGCAAATACTTGGATCGCAGTGGCGTCGGCGACTTTTTTCGAGTTGAGACGCATTTCGGTTTCCATCGATGGCATGAGCAAGCGCTTGCAACCATCTTCGACGGCTTCGCGCACTTGATCGGCAGCGGGGCCGTGTCCGTTGACAAATTGTGGCACGGCAATGCCTGCCACGCGTTCGACGGGGAGATCGACACGCATCAGCAAGAAGCCATCCTTTTCTCCGCGACGGATGGCGAGAAGTCGGTGCGAGGGAATCGATTTGAGAGGCTCCGACCAATCGAAATAATCGCGGAATTTTGCGGCCTCGGCATCCTCTTCTTTGCCATACATGACCTTCGAGGAAATGATCGCTTCTGCCTCGTAGAGCTTACGCACATGACCGCGCAGCGTGGCATCATCGGCAACGATTTCAGCAATGATGTCACAAGCTCCGGCGAGGGCCTCGGCGCTGGTGGTGACTTCTTTTTCGGCATCGATGTATTTGGCGGCCTCGGTCTCGATGTCTTGGGCTCGCTGATTTTCTAACAAAAAGGTAGCAAGTGGTTCCAAACCGCGCTCTTTGGCCTTGGTGGCACGCGTTTGACGCTTGGGGCGGAAGGGCGCGAAGGCATCTTCCAAGGTGGTCATGGTGGTGCAGGCGAGAATTTTCTTTTCCAGCTCGGGAGTGAGCAGCTTGCGTTCGTCGAGTGATTTAATAATCGCTGCGCGGCGGGCATCGAGCTCGACAAGCCGAATCATCGAATCGCGGATTGTTGCGATTTGCACTTCATCGAGCTCGCCGGTGGCTTCTTTGCGATAACGGGCGATGAAGGGCACGGTGGCACCTTCGGCGATGAGTTGAGCGGTGGATGATACGCTGCGGACGGAAATCCCGGTTTCCTGGGCGATCAGAGCAATGTGTTTGGCGGAATCGGCGGAGGCAGGAGAGGAAAGTGTGTCGGACATGCGGGCGCGGAGTTTTTCTGGTGGGCTGGAAACATGCAAGAGCGAAATTTCGGGATGTGGAAATGTGGGCACATCCATAACCGAACGGAAGACCCTTTTTTCATTGTTCATCAAGGGTAGATGGGGGTAGGGTGGGGATGTGGACGTGATTCGGATTAGAGGTGCGAGGCAGCACAATTTGCGCAATGTTTCGGTGGATATTCCGAAGGGGAAACTTGTGGCGATTACGGGGCCGAGTGGCTGTGGCAAGTCATCGTTGGCTTTTCATACCTTGTATGCCGAGGGGCAGCGGCGCTATGTGGAATCGTTGTCAGCGTATGCACGGCAGTTTTTGGATCAATTGGAAAAGCCCGAAGTCGATGGGATTGAGGGCTTATGTCCAGCGATTGCGATCGAACAACGCAGTGGTGGCCTGAATCCTCGTTCGACGGTGGCAACGGCAACCGAGATTTACGATTACTTACGGGTGCTGTGGGCGGCGATTGGGGTGCCGCATGATCCCAAGACAGGTGAGCGATTGGAGCGCATGAGTGCGGTGGACATCGTGGAGCTATTGGTGGGACAAGAAGAGGGCACGAAAGTGGTTTTGCTCGCACCAGTGGATGTGAATGGTTTGGGCGATGCGGCGCCGTTGCTTCAGGATTTGCGACGTCAAGGATTTGTGCGGGTGAGGCTGAATGGCGAATTGCGCGAATTGGATGAAATTTCGCCAGCGGAGGATGTGGTTTCGTTAGAAATTGTCGTGGATCGATTGGTGGTGAGGGCTGGTGTGGAAGCGCGGATGGCGGACAGTGTGGAAGCGTGTTTGCGCTTGTGTGGATCGGAGGCGAGGGCTCTGATGCAAAGCGGAGGGGAGCAGGAGTGGCGCGAGTTGTCATTTCAAACGAGTTATCGCAATGCGACGACAGGATTTGTGATGGGTGAGCTTTCACCTAAGCATTTTTCCTACAACTCGCATCTGGGAGCTTGCGAGGCTTGTGAAGGACTGGGCACGGAAATGTTTTGCGATCCGGGCTTGATGATCGCGGATGAAAACAAAGCGGTTTTGGGTGGTGCGGTGAGTGGTTGGTGGAAACCGAAAGGGCCGCGGGAGTTGCAATTTTTTCGCGAAGCAAAAGCGTTGATGGCGCAGCGAGGGGAAGACTCCGAGACTACGTGGAAAGACCTCAGTGACGAATGTAAGAAAATTTTGTTAGAAGGGGGCGAAATCGAAACCGGCTGGAAAGTTGGTTTGGAAAAACGCTCGCAAGTGAAAAAAATCGAGGGCCTCTGTGCAGAAGCTGAACGAAAGGTGAGAGAGGTAAAATCAGAGGCAGCTAGGCGGCGCCTGATGCGGGTGATGTCGCATCGGTCTTGTCGGGTATGCCTGGGTGCTCGATTGAAAAAAGCGTTGTTGATGGTGAAAGTTTGTGGCGCGGACGAGCGCTGGCTGGGAATTCAGGAGTTTTGCGCACTACCTGTGGACGAAGCGATGCAGTGGTTGGCGGGGATTGTGATTCCTGCGGAAAAGGCCGGCATCGTGCAGCGAGTAGTCGATGATGTGGCAAAGCGCTTGTCGTTTTTGCATGATGTGGGGCTGGGATATCTGGCGCTTCAGCGGTCAAGTGGCACCTTGTCGGGTGGCGAGGCGCAGCGGATTCGTCTCGCCTCACAACTGGGTTCTGGGTTGTCGGGTGTGTTGTATGTGTTAGATGAGCCGAGCATCGGCTTGCATCCATGCGATACAGGGCGGTTGATTGTCGCGCTGGAGCAGTTGCGCGATCTGGGCAATACGGTGTTAGTCGTGGAGCACGATGAAGCGGTGATCCGTGCGGCGGACTGGTTGATTGAGATGGGGCCAGGAGCAGGCATTGCGGGTGGAGAAATCCTCGGTGCGGGTGAACTAAAAGACCTAGGGCATTTGCCCACAGGCTCATGGCTCAAGGAAAAACGCGAGTGGGTGCGCACTGTTCCCGTGGCGAAAGAAGGACCATGGTTGATCATGCGCGAGGTCAGTGAGCGAAATTTGCGTGGCATCGATGTAAAAATTCCGTTAGGTCGGATGGTCGCGTTAACCGGGCCGAGCGGTAGTGGAAAATCAACGCTCGCAGAAGATGTGATCTCGCGAGCCTTAGTGCGGAAATTTTCACGCAGTGGCGAAACTCCAGGCGCGCATGCCGGCATGGAGGGTGCAGAGTGGTTGACGAAAGTGGTGTTGCTCGATCAAAGTGCGATTGGCAAAAGCCCGCGCTCCAATCCTGCTACTTATACGGGATTGTTCGACATTGTGCGCGATCTTTACTCAAAGCTTCCGCTCTCACGCCAAAGGGGGTACACGGCGAGTCGATTCAGCTTCAACATGCGTGGTGGACGTTGCGAGCGATGTGAAGGCGCGGGACGGATCAAGATTGAGATGCATTTTTTACCCGATGGCTGGGTGACTTGCAGTGCATGCCAGGGCAAGCGTTTCAATCGCGAAACATTGGAGGTTTTGTATAAGGGGCGTAGCATTGCCGACCTACTGGCTTGCAGTGTGGATAAGGCATTTGAGTTGTTTCAGGTCGTCCCCAAACTACATCATCTGTTAGGAATTATGCGCGATCTCGGGCTGGGCTATTTGCCGCTGGGTCAAGCGGCTAACACCCTTTCGGGCGGTGAGGCACAACGTCTCAAATTAGCGGTGGAATTGGCGCGACCGTCTGCTGGGCATACGTTTTATTTGTTCGATGAACCAACCACAGGCCTGCACTTCGGTGATGTGAATCAACTCATTTTGGCATTTCATCGCTTGCGTGATGCTGGACACACGGTCCTTGTCGTAGAGCATCAAATGGACCTCGTAGCTGCATCGGACTGGGTCATCGACCTTGGACCAGGTGGCGGAGTGCATGGAGGGTCGATTGTTGCAGAGGGAAAACCCGAGGATATATCGGCGATTTCGCTGTCGGCAACGGGGCGGGCATTGGCATCATGGAAAAAAGGTGTGTAAAAAAGAAAAACAAAATCCCTCAGGAGAAACGCTACTTTTATGAATGATGACAACCCTATGAGTGCAGTCGCATCACTATCTCCTTCCGCTACCGCATGGCGCGCTTGGCTCACCACCAACGGTCCGCGCTTGCTTTTATTTGCCAAAAATCAAACTCGGAACGCGCAGGATGCCGAAGACGTATTACAGGACGCGCTCGTCAAATTGGTCGAAAAACTCAACGATGGCAACTTTGATGGAGGTCAGGACATGTGGATCGCGTATCTATACACCACCATTCGTCGACTGGCGATCGATCTGGGTCGCAAGGATGATCGTCGTCGCAAACGCGAAGATTTTGTTTCGGATGAAATCGAAGCCGAGGCGGCGGTGAAGTTCGATCCGTGGTTCGAGTCGGATGCCTCGGGCGAGGAGACTCGCGGACAATTGGAAGCGGGCTTGAAAGAACTGCCGACAAAATTTTCTGAAGTCATTCTGCTCAAAATCTGGTCTGACAAAACCTTCGCTGAAATCGGTGAAATGCTACAAATTTCTCAAAATACAGCGGCTTCTCGCTATCGATATGGACTTGAAATGCTCAAGCGTAAACTTGTGGAGTCCAAAACCAAAGGCGACCTCTCGCTCTAACCTCTAACTTTTCTCACGAATATGGAAATGAATCGTAAAGATCTCGAACAACTCATCGCTAGCCTCAAACCAACGGGCCTGAGCGATCGCACACTCTCGCGTCTTGAAATGGTGATGAGTGGACAACTCGAGGCAGATACCTCACATGCAGGAGTGGAAAAATCCCTCCACGCGATGGCTCCACGAGAGCTCTCGGGTGATACCTTCCACAAGCTTTTTGGGCTCTTCGAAAACGTGGCATTCCCGATGAACGAAAAAGTTGTGCTTTTTCCCGGCGCTCACAAGAAATCCGAAGAAACGCAATCGGCACGTCGTCCTTCCTTTGCTAAGCGCATTACAGCCATTGCAGCTGTTGCCACATTGGGCGGACTTGCGGCGCTATGGACGCCCGTCGCGGGCGAACGAAAAATTTCCTCCACAGATTCGGGAATTCGTCAGAATTTTAACCAATCAGGAGTGGTAGCCACGAGCTATGGATCCGATATCGAAACTGCCGCCGACGAAGGTGTCATCTGGACCGAAGATCATCAGCCGCGTCGTGTCTTGCGCATCCAATACCAAGATCGAGTGCTCGTGCGTGATCAAAATGGCGTGGAGCGCATGTTGTTTCTTCCCCGAGAAGAGGTTTACGTTGTCCCCGAAAAAGTCGATTGATACGACCACGAGTTATCCAACCTTCAACTCTTTTTTCCTATGAAAGCATTCTTTTTTTCCTTTGTTGTTAGTAGCTTGGCATGCCCTGCGCTTCTTGCATTGGAGCCGCCAAAGCCCATCAAGCCACTTGCTCCGCGCTTGGATCAACTTGAAGATGAAGCTCCGGCAAAACCCACCGAGCGCGCGGAATTGCCTCGCGAAAAAGAAGCGCCAGCCATAGAACTTGAGATCGAACCGCAACAAGTTAAGCCAAAAAACGTTGAGAAAATGCCTCAGGATGCTGCGAAACCTTACATGGGGCTTGGCATGGAGCGTTTGACTGATGCCTTAGCTGGCCATCTCGGCATTGAAAAAAATTCAGCTTCAATGATCCGTGTGATCGATCCGCAAGGTCCAGCGCAAGCCGCAGGTCTGGCTCAATTCGACATCATTACAGCTGTAAATGGCAAAAACATCCAATGCCATGATTGCCTGTGCAAGCTGCTAGAAAAGCACAAACCAGGTGATCAGGTAAAGGTGCAGTATCTTCATCGTGGTGAGAATAAGGAAACTTTGCTTGCACTAAGTGAGCGCCCAGCTGATGAGGTTTTTGGCGTCGATGATTGCGCCCCACAAGACCCCGCTTTGCCGCAAGATGCCTTGCGCATGTTGCCCCAAGAACTGCGCGATGCCATCGAGAAAAATATCCAAGCCATGGGCCAAGGAGCATTTCCTGATGCTGAATTTCGCGTCTTGCCCGGTGGCGCCAATGCCATGCCGGAGATCGAAAAACGTCTCCAAAAAATGATGGAGGGCATGGAGCAGTTGCAAATTCAGCCCGGTGATGTAAAGATGAAAATGGCAATGAAATCCATGCTCGCCACACAAGATGAGCAAGGGAAAATTGAAATCTCACGTGAAGGTGATTCCGCAGAGGCCCGGGTGTTCGATCAAGCGGGTAATTTACTGTGGTCTGGACCTTACATCACGCCCCAGGATCATGCCGCTGTTCCGCCTCCCATTCGTGAGCGCCTCGATAAGCTCAATATCGAAATGGGAGCAGAAGGTGGCATCAAATTGAAAATGCTACCGCACGCCAAGTGATAAAATTTTTCCGCAAATTTTCTCGTCGTAGATTCATGGGACTGCTACAGCTTTGCGCACGCCACTCATGAAACGAATTTCGTTCTTTTTCCCTCTGCTCTTATATTGTGTCCTGCTTGGTGCTATGAATTCATGCGCCGTCCGCATGCCCACCGCGCCAAATACGAAAACGACACAGGTTTCAGTTCAGAAATTGGCCGTGAAAAAAACTGTTGTTCGCAAAGCTGCTCCCGGAAAAGTTTCGGTCTATCTCATCGCTGATAGCTTGCATACCTCGATCGCTGTTCCCTACGATTGGCTTCTGGAGCGCGGTTACAAAGCACCCGAAGGTCTAGTTTTCCCTCAAGGAAATTCGCGTTACGTCGTGATGAGTTGGGGCGATCGTGTGGCCTATATGCAGAAGCGGTGGCTGCGACCTTGGGAGGTATTTCATGCTCTTTTTATGCCATCCCCCTCAGTTACTGAAATCATTCCCATATCTTGGAACGTACAGGATGTTTGTTATCGTCAACGCATCTATCGGGCGGACATTTCCACCAGAAAAGCTCGTGCTCTCGTTTCGTTTCTTAACCACAGCAACGTGATGAACTCAAGTGGTCGCCCGAGCATCATCGCGGCATCCACCTGGGGCAATGGCTACCTTCTCGACTGCAAATACTCCTACTATTTCCCGCGCATTTGCAACGTCTGGACGGGACAAACTCTCGAGGCATGTGGACTCTCCATCAACATGCGCTCTGCGATCAGTGCTAACGGTTTGATCCGTCAGGCGGAAAAACAAGGCTTCACGCTGATTCATGAGGGTGATGCTAAAACCAAATACGGTCGCGCGCTGGCCGACGATTGATCGATCGTGAGCGACACGCAGACATGGCCTGGACGTGAGATCGATGAGTTCATTTTTTTCATCGCTACCGAGCGTGGACTTTCTGCTGCCTATCAACTCTCTGTCCGCCAAACGCTCGATGCTCTTCATCGTTGGGTGAATCGGCACCAGCACTCGCTCGTAGATCTTGGCACTGATGAGCTATCCTCCTTCCTTGCAGATCGTAAAAGCGAAAGCCTCGATGCTTCATCGCTGCGCATCACCGCTGTGCATCTGAAGGTTTTTTTCCGCTGGCTCGCCGCGAAAGGCAGACTGCCCATGGATCCCGCCGAACCTCTGCACTCGCCCAAGCCTGAAAAAACCTTACCCGAGACGCTTCACGCTCGTGAGTGTATTCGGTTGCTAGAGAGCATTGATGTTGCAAAACCTCTAGGCAGTCGCGACCGTGCCATGCTTGAACTTTTCTATTCTTCAGGCCTTCGTCTCAGAGAGCTTTGTGGCGCCAGGTTAGAGCACTTGGATCTTGGAGAGAAATTCATTCGCGTCACAGGTAAAGGCAACAAAACACGCATCATACCACTCGGCGATGAAGCTCGCATCAGCATCGAGCACTACCTCGCCGTCGAACGTCCGACTTTGGTCAAGCGTCGCACATCTTCGCATGTATTTCTCTCCGTCCGCGGAGGCGCTCTTTCGCCCGACCGCGTGCGCGAGATTGTCAAAGAGCGTGCGCAGCAAGCTGGCATCGAACAAAACATGTATCCGCACCTTTTGCGCCACTCGTTTGCGACGCATTTGTTAGAAGGTGGTGCCGATTTGCGGGTGATTCAAGAATTGCTCGGTCATGCTGACATCGCGACGACGCAGATCTACACTCACGTCGATCAGCAACGCATGAAAAATATCCACAAATCCTATCATCCGCGCGGGTAGCTCGGTAGAATGTGCTCGCGAGATCAGAGGACATTGATGTAAAGAGAATTCCATCTCCGCATGAGATACCACATTACTAACATAATATTAAAAACTTCTAACGCCACTCTTCTGATTAAGATGAATCCATTTCTAACATACACTCTGCTTACATTGTTTTTTACCTGTGTGGTCAGTGGCTTAGTTTTGTTTCGAGCAACCGTCAATTTGGCTAAGTGGCTTTTCTACAATCGTCGTGAGATTTGGTTGGAACTTGGGCGACCTGGAACTTTCTTATTTCGAGGAGATCCCGATAACGGTTATTGGAGTCGTACTTCGGCGCTTAATAGCATGTATAGAAGTATGCCTTTGTATTCCTACCGCCGCCTGCAATCCGATCTTCAAGCTCAGCGCTATTTGCGCCAGTATATCCTCAGCAATAGGATTTTTGTGCTTTTTCTGATACTATTCGTTGTTGGGGTTTTTTACGGAGGTATCAGTCGTGATGCTGATTCCAATTTGGGATCGACGACAAATAGTGGACAAATCACTGATAAGCACTCATCAAGCAACTCTGAGCATAAGGCAGAGGTCCGTGATAAGCATCAACCTGAAGCGGAGCTTCATTCCCCTTAGCGAAGCGAGTCCTCAAGCGTATTTGATGCAACGGCGACCAGCATTCAGCGGCAATGATGCTAAATCCGAAGATGCAATCGATTCATCATGCCACGAATTTCCCACATTGAGGTTTTACTTTAGGGTTGCAAGGGCTTTTACTAGCGGCGTTATGGCATTTGATCGATTCGCTACAGAACTGCTCCGTTACCCCGCACACGGATTTTCCCTCGACACCTCGCGCATGGACATCCCTGCGGATTTTTATGAGTCCATGAAGGGTAAGATCGACAAAGCATTTGCTGACATGGTCGCACTCGAAGGCGGAGCCATTGCCAATCCTGACGAAGGACGCATGGTCGGTCATTACTGGCTGCGCAATGCGGCCCTCGCACCGAACGACACCCTGCGCACGCAAATCACCGAGCCACTTGCTGCATTGAAACAATTCGCCGCTGATGTGCACAGTGCCGGGGTGAAAAATTCTGCTGGTGGCAATTTCCAACGCCTCTTGGTCATCGGCATCGGTGGCTCTGCTCTCGGTCCTCAGCTTGTTTCGGAAGCCATCGGCCACAATGCACGCATGCCGATTCATTTCTTCGACAATACTGACCCCGATGGCATCGATCGCGTATTGGCATCGATCGGACAAAACAATCTCGCCAATACCCTTGTGTTGGTGATTTCGAAATCTGGTGGCACACCCGAAACCCGCAACGGCATGGTCGAAGCCAAGGCTGCCTACGAGGCTGCGGGGCTTGATTTTGGCAAACATGCCGTCGCCATCACAGGCGAGGGCTCGAAGTTGGATCAATACGCCGTTGCCCAAGGATTCATCACCCGCTTCCCGATGGAAGACTGGATCGGTGGTCGCACCAGTGTGCTCTCGACGGTTGGCCTTGTGCCTGCCGCGCTGCAAGGAATCGACGTCGATGCGATGCTCGCGGGTGCCGCTGCGATGGATACAGAAACGCGCAAGCAAGATGTCAAAAACAATGCCTCGATGCGCCTCGCACTCTCTTGGTTTTTCGGCTGCAATGGCAAAGGCGAAAAGGACATGGTCGTCCTGCCTTACAAAGATTCTCTGTGCTTGATGTCGAAATACCTGCAACAACTGGTCATGGAATCGCTCGGCAAGGAGTTCGATCTCGATGGCAATCAAGTGCATCAAGGCATCGCCGTTTACGGAAACAAAGGCTCCACCGACCAACACGCCTATGTGCAGCAGCTTCGCGATGGTGTGCCGAATTTCTTCGCCACCTTCATCGAAGTCCGCAAGGGCCGCGATGGCGACACCATCGAAGTCGAGCCAGGAAATACCTCTGCCGATTACCTGCAAGGTTTCCTCCGTGGCACGCGCAGCGCACTCTATCAATCGGGCCGCAAATCCATCACCATCTCGCTCCCCGAGGTTTCGCCGTTCCAAGTCGGTTTGCTGATCGCACTCTACGAACGCGCCGTGTCCTTCTACGCCTCCTTGGTCAACATCAACGCCTATCACCAACCAGGTGTCGAAGCTGGGAAAAAAGCCGCAGCCACATTCCTCGATACTCTCAATGCCGTGCGCGGCAATGTGACTGCAGAGCCGAAAACTGCCGCCCAAATCGCCATAGCAATCCAAGCCGATCCCGAGGACGTCTACCATTGCCTCAATCACCTCACCGCCAACGGTGAACTCCAATCCACCCTCGGCACCAGCCCTGCGGAGGATACGTTTTCGTTGTGATGGGTATTTGATCGAACATTCTAACAATATTGGCCACGAGTGTAGAGCTCGTGGCCATTTTATAGGAACAAAACACTGGTGCAAAGCTACTCGTAAAATTTCATTTTCAAAATTTGCTACATATTTCACTGAAACATTTTGCGATTCTCTCCGTATCGAAATCTGTGTTTTTTCGTAATTCAGATCAAAAAAGAAATCGGGTTGGCTTGTGGGCTTTGTTGATATTGCTCGTCACGTGTTGTGTTGCTCAGGAAGTTCCTTCGTGGAAGGTGCCGATGTCAGGAAATGCCTTTATGACCAAGTCGAGTGAGGGCTCGCGAGAT
>Ga0208597_1000124_pt1 | contig 28194 bp, 27 predicted proteins | sample LakMenEpi05May12_FD_150673 | JGI IMG/M metagenome (GOLD analysis project Ga0208597, IMG submission 150673) | Freshwater microbial communities from Lake Mendota, WI - 05MAY2012 deep hole epilimnion (SPAdes) | ecosystem: Environmental > Aquatic > Freshwater > Lake > Epilimnion/Euphotic zone ...
GAAATCGATATCTGGCATGTTTGTTGCGAACCATGGAGCCATTGGCTTGCGATCAAAAATTCCGAGGCTGCGAAGGCGCAACTGTGTCATCCACTTTGGCTCGCCCTTCCACCATGAGATCTGCTCTACGACGCGCTGGTTAAGGCCTTTGACAGGTTCGAAGGCATATTCGATCTCGTCGCTCCAACCGAGGCTGTACTTACTGAGATCAAGATCAAATGAGGTCATATGGGTTTCCTTCGCTTCCTAACCACCGGATTCCCCAGGGGCTATTAACACTACGGCCATAGTAACAATCCCCAGGCGGTAACCCACACAGATAGCGTCAATCCCCTCATGGAATGTTTTGGTCTCGTCGGTCTCCCCAATGCGGGCAAGTCCTCGCTTTATAACGCACTCACCGGTGGCGGGGCCCTGGCAGCTCCCTACCCCTTTGCCACGAAGGATCCGAACATCGGAATCGCCAAGGTGCCAGACCATCGCCTCCTTGCGTTGTCAGAAATGTCACAGACAAAAAGCATCGTGCATGCAGCTGTTCAAGTGGTCGACATTGGCGGTCTTGTAGAAGGCGCAAGTAAGGGTGAAGGTCTTGGCAACAAGTTTCTCGCCAACATTCGTGAAGTCGATGCAATTGTTTATGTATTGCGTGCTTTCAAAGACCCAGACGTCATGGGCCCTGATGATCCGCTCGAACATTTACGCATTGTTGAACTTGAACTTGCACTTGCTGACTTAGAAACAGTGGAAGCACGTCTCAAACGAGTCAGCAAAACTGCACGCGTTGATAAGGGCAACCAAGAAGAAGCTGCATTGTTGCAACGTGCGTACGACGCATTGGCTGAAGGTTTGCCGTTGTATCGCGCAGGAATGTCAGCAGATGACCGCGAAGCACTTGCACCACATTTCTTGTTAACTAACCGCCGCGTTCTTGCAGTAGTCAACGTTGGCGAGAACGAACTTGACACAATTCCTGCAATGGAGGCTCGTGTTCGCGCAGAACTGTGCCCACCGGGTTCAGTGCAAGAGCATGAAATTGAAGTGCTCGGCATGAGCGTGCAGATTGAAGCAGAAGCAGCCCAACTAGAGCCAGCAGACCGCGCCGAAATGCTTGAGGCTCTCGGCCTTGGTGAAGGTGCGCTCACAAAAATGGTTCGCTCTGCATTTCACCTGCTTGGTCTTCGTACCTATTTCACCACCGGAGAAAAAGAGACCCGCGCATGGACATTCCACGCCGGCGACAAAGCCCCCGTGTGTGCCAGCAAGATTCACTCAGATATTCAGCGCGGGTTTATTCGCGCAGAAGTCATTCACTGGGACGAACTCATTGAGCTCGGATCATGGAATGCAGCCAAAGATGTCGGCAAGCTTCGCTCTGAAGGCAAAGAATACGAGTTTGTTGACGGCGACGTCACCGAGTTCCGCTTTAACGTATAGGTAGCGACACGGAGGTCACCATGAGTGCACCACAAGAACTCGAACCCATCTGGCTAGTCAGCAAAGGCCATGTATTGGCAGCTGGCGTTCGTACCGTGACACGCGCTCAACGCCGTCGTGGCCTCGCCGGTGTTTCTGTTATCGAACAACCCCTTGTGCTTGAACCATGTAATTGGGTGCACACCATTGGAATGAAAGCAACAATTGATGTTGCCTACGTTGCTTCGAACAACATCGTGATACAGACTGCAACTATGAAACCGTGGCGAGTTGGTGCTCGTATTCCTGCAACAGCACTCATCATTGAAGCGGCCGCTGGTTCATTCGAACGCTGGAACCTACGTGTTGGTGATGAAGTTGAGGTGCGACATGTCGAACGATGACAATGTCACCTCTGCAATTCATGCAGGCTTGTGGCTAGTAGCAACACCTATTGGCAACCTTGAAGACCTATCCCCTCGTGGTGCTGCGGTATTGCGCGCCGCAACAATCATTTGCTGTGAAGACACTCGTCATAGTGGGTCGCTTCTCAAGCGCATTGGTGCGTCACCAGAACGCCTTATCGTTGCGAACGAACACACCGAGCACGACGCCATTGAATCTGTTTTGTCGTATTTGTCTACTGGCGCAGTAGTTGCATTGATCTCTGATGCAGGTACTCCAGCAATCAGCGACCCGGGCGAACGCCTTGTTCGGGCAACAATTAATGCCGGGTACACCGTGCATTCAACCCCAGGGCCTGCTGCCTTTGTTATGGCTATAGCGATGAGCGGATTACCAACAGCGCGCATTGCCTTCGACGGCTTCTTGCCGCGCAGTGGCAGCGAACGCCGTGAGCGACTAACAGAGGTTGCACGTGAACGACGCACCACTGTGTTGTACGAAGCACCACACAGGCTTGAAAAGACACTTGTTGACTTGGCAGACGTATGCGGCAATGATCGCCATGTGGTCCTTGCACGTGAACTCACCAAACTTCATGAAGACATGTGGCGCGGCACGCTCGGTGATGCTGTTCTTCATTCGCGCACTGTTGAACCCCGCGGCGAATATGCCTTGGTCATTGCACCTGTCACAGCAGAATCAGTTGACGTGACAGATGACGACATTCGTACAGAGTTAGCTTCGCGTACATCTGCTGGCATCTCAAAGCGCAGCGCTGTTGATGAGGTAACTGCAGCCCTTGGTGTTTCACGCAAACGTGTCTATGCGATATCGGTGACAGTATGAGCACCCCTGATAAGACAGCCGCCTTCTTTGATCTTGACCGCACTCTTATTGCGGGTTCATCTGCATTTGTATTTGGTCGTGCCGCATACGATGCTGGCCTTATTCGGCCACGCGACTTTGCAACCGACGCTTTTGCTGCGCTGAAGTTTCGACTCATTGGGTCGAGCGACACGTCAAGCAGAAACGTTCGTGAACGAATCTTGGAAGCAGCGGGTGGTTCCACTCAGTCTGATCTTTTGGCGCTGAACGAAGTTGTACTGCCCGAACTGTTAGGCCTTATTCGTCCTGAAGCGCGTGCACTGATCGAACAACACCGCAATGCGGGTCGTGAAACATGGATCGTTTCCGCCTCCCCCATTGAAATTGTTGAACCACTTGCCATTGCACTTGAGATGACTGGCGGCATTGGCACGCGCGGAGAAGTTGAAGACGGTGTGTACACGGGTCGACTTGCTGGGCCTTTTTGTTACGGACCCGGAAAAGCAGAAGCAATTGTTGCCATCGCGACAGAGCGCAATATCAACTTGGCAGATTCATGGTCGTATTCAGACTCAATGAGCGACGTGCCGATGATGGAACTTGTTGGCAATGCAGTTGCGGTGAACCCCGATGCACAATTGTCTGCACTTGCACGGTCGCGCGGGTGGCCAATTGTTGTATTTGCTCAACGATCAAAGATGTTGGTGCGACGGACAACAACAATCACTGCTGCGATTATTGGTATGGCAATCACGTACTCGCTCGGCGCACGTAGCAAACGTTCTTAATCTGCACCCAACGGTGCCAGCGCCAATTGACGGCTCATGGCAACAACATTGCCAGCAGAGTCCCACATCACGCCATCTTCTTCCCAGTACCCACCTTGGGTGAGAGCACTTGTGAACTCACAAACGATTGGTCCTGGTACGGGTACTCCGCGCACATGCACAGTGAATTCAATGGTGGGTACCCACCCCTTCATGCCGAACAAGTTGAAGGTAACGGGCGGGAATGCGTCAGCTGCAAGCAACAACGAAAGCGTGTCAACGGGGCGACCATCTTTAAAGGTGAAGTATCCGCGTACGCGCGCAATGCCAGCAGGCTCATTTGTCGTGAAGCTGATGTCATCAGGATGAAGGCGCATATCGAGACGCGAACTGAGACCTGGGGGCATATCCGGGTTCGCCGGGCGTGTTGGGCAATCTTCAAACGCAACCATGTCAGGCATCACCAACGTGTTTGAGTGTGCGCCAATCGATGCATCAACATCACCGAATGTTCCGATTGAACGAACAATGTCACGACCATCGCGTGACATTGAGGCAACAACTGTTGATAACCGCCTGCCTGCTTTCACCACTTCACATGTTGTTGTGGCTGGACCAGCGGGTGCTGGCGACAAATAGTGCATCGAAATAGAAACGGGGTGAGCACGGCCGCTCTCGGCACGCATGGCATTGCCGACTAATGCCAACAAGTATCCGCCATTTGCATTTCCGTTGATATCCCATCGATCTTCAACTGGGGTGTCATACACGCCATTGCCAAGTGGGGTGGGTCGTGTGGCGTTATCGAACTCGAATGGCATTCGTAAGAGGTTACGAAGTAAATGTTGCAATAAACGAACCGACGACAAGAAGCGTGGTGGCGTAGCCTGTCTAGGTGGCAAAGTACTACCTCACCACTCCCATCTATTACGTCAACGCGCAACCACATCTTGGTCACGCGTACACGACCATTGTCGCTGACGCATTAGCTAGATGGCACCGCCTTCTCGGCGACGATGTGCATTTCCTCACCGGCACTGACGAACACGGTCTCAAGATTCAGCAAGCTGCAGAAGCTGCTGGTACTTCCCCACAAGAATTCACGGATTCCATCGCGCCACTGTTTCAACAAGCTTGGAAGCGCCTGAACATCTCGAATGATGATTTCATTCGCACCACGGAAGCTCGCCACAAAGTCGGCGTACAGAAGTTGCTGCAGGCATGTTTTGATGCTGGAGACATCGAACTCGACAAATACAGCGGTTTGTATTGCGTCCCTTGCGAGGCGTATTACACAGAAGACGACCTTGATGGTGAGAATTGCCCCATTCACAAGCGCCCTGTGCAACACGTTGAAGAAGAGAACTACTTTTTCCGCTTGTCACGCTTTGAACAGCGTCTCATTGATTGGTACTCACTTCACCCAAGCGCAGTTGTGCCAGAACACCGAGTAAACGAAGTACTCGGATTCATCAAACAAGGTTTGCAAGATTTTTCTGTCAGTCGAAAGACGCTCACGTGGGGTATTCCCCTTCCGTTTGACCCTTCGCACGTTGCCTATGTGTGGTTCGACGCACTTGCCAACTACATCACCGCAATTGGTTACGGCTCTGACGATGAAATGTTCAATAAATGGTGGCCAGTTGATCACCATCTCATTGGTAAAGACATCATCCGATTCCACAATGTGTACTGGCCAGCAATGTTGATGTCAGCCGGCATTGAACCACCTACCGGTTACGCAGTCGGCGGTTGGTTGCTTGTTGGTGGCGAAAAGATGTCGAAAACATCAGGCAACGTGGTGAACCCCCTCGACCTCGTTGATGAATTCGGTGTTGATGGTTTCCGTTACTACGTGCTTAGCGACACGTCGTACGGCAACGACGGTGACTTCACATACGAAGGTCTTGTCTCTCGATATAACTCAGACCTTGCAAACAACCTTGGCAACCTTGCAGCCCGCATCGCATCAGTTGTTGACAAGAAGTGTGCGGGCCTTGGTACAGCACCAAACCCGGATAGCCCATTGGCAGCCTTTGCCAAAGACGCAGTTGCAGAAACATCAGCGTGTTGGCATTTGGTTCAGCCAAGTCGTGCGTTAGAAGCAACGTGGTCTCTTATTCGTGCCACCAACGCTCACCTTGAGAATCATGAACCATGGAAAGCAGAACCTAGTGATCTGTTGAACACTGTGATGGGTGACGCACTTGAGGCATTACGCATCGTGACACTGCTCGCATTCCCTGCAATTCCTGATACCGCTCGTGAAATTTGGCGCCGCATCGGAATGACAACAGACATTGAACAATGTCGCATTCCTGCCGACACTGAGTGGGGCTTGTACCGCGCCGGTTCTCCTGTTGAAAAAGGAACACCGCTCTTTCCTCGACGCACTATCGCATGAGCACCGCCATCACCGGATGGACAGATACGCACTGTCATATCCACGACGACAAAATGAGCTCAGTACCTGCTGAAAGTTTGCAACGAGCTCGCGATGCTGGCGTTGAGCGCTTCGTGGTTATTGGAACTGATGCTCCAACATGTGAGCAAGCAATCGCAATCGCTTCGCAACACTCAGACGTGTGGGCAACAGTGGGACTACACCCACACGATGCAACACAAGGGACAGACTCGATACTTCCGTACGTCACGCAACCACGCGTTGTTGCTATTGGTGAATGCGGCCTTGATTACTACTACGAACATTCTCCGCGCGATGTACAGATGCGTGTGTTTGCGGAACAGATTGCGTTGGCAAAACAACATGATTTGACGTTGGTGATTCATACACGCGACGCATGGGAAGACACATACGCGGTACTTGATGCAGAGGGAATGCCTCAGAACACCATCATTCACTGCTTTTCTGGTGGCCCAAATGAAGCACAGGAGTGTCTTGACCGCGGTGCCTATTTGTCATTCAGTGGCATCGTGACTTTCAAAACCGCAAACGAACTGCGAGAAGCAGCCATGTTGTGCCCCCTCGACAAACTTCTCATCGAAACTGATAGCCCGTTCTTGGCGCCGATTCCTCACAGAGGCCGCCCTAATGAGCCCGCCCACGTTGGACTTGTTGGTACCGCCATTGCAGATCTTCGCGGCCTCGATGTGGCCGAGTTTGCATCAATCACCTCAGCGAATGCTCTTGCAGCATTTCCTCGCATACATTCGTAGGCACATGGATATTTCCCCCGTTGACAAGAACCGCATGACGGTAGCCATGGTTGTCTCTGCCGTCTTCCTTGCCATCGCATTTATGGCATCGGGAAACTCGGGCAACGAAACAGTCACTACGGTCTTGAATTCAACGACCACCACCTTTGACCTTGGTCTCGGTCTTGATTCCACCGTCGACGCCCCTGCCAACCTTGACGGCCCAGTTAGTGCAGACCCAAATGGGCAAGGACAAATTGCGTATCCCGCCGACAACTCTGGTCGCATGGTGCGCGGTAACGCCACCTACAAACGCCTACCAGATTCAGTGAAAACAGGTTGCTCTACAACTCTTGTTCCGCTTGGGGCCACCATCACTGTTTTGAATTTGAACAACGGACGAAAAACCGATTGCGTCAATATCAATATCGGCCCGATGTCGGGGTCGTTTGACATCACATTGAATACCGCAGTATTCGAGGCCATTGCTGAACTTGTTGATGCACCGCTTCCGGTGGAGCTGACCTGGTGACGCTTTCACGCACTGACGCTTCAAGCCAATTAGATGGCGCAGGTTTGCGCGCGAAACGTGCATTAGGCCAAAACTTTGTTGTTGATGCAAATACAGTGCGACGCATTGCGCGTCTTGCTGATGTTGAAAATCACCCGCACGTTCTGGAAATTGGAGCTGGACTCGGATCTCTCACGCTTGCACTTGCCGAAATAGCGACGGGCGTGACAGCCATCGAAGTTGACGAAGCTCTGTTGCCGCTTCTGAATGAGAACGTCGGAGAACTTGCCAATGTCACTGTGGTTCACGCTGATGCAATGCAACTTGACTGGCCAGCACTTCTTGGTGAACACACCGATTGGGTGTTGGTTGCAAACCTTCCGTACAACGTGGCTACCCCACTTATTGCTGACGTTCTTGACTTTGTTCCGCAAGTGTCGCGCATGCTGGTGATGGTGCAAAAAGAAGTCGCAGACCGATTTGCGGCATCGCCTTCCACCAGTGCTTATGGCGCCCTCAGTGTGAAAGTTGCGTTCCATGCAACTGCGCGCGTTGTTGGCCAAGTGCCTGCATCCGTGTTCTTGCCACGACCAAATGTCGAATCATCGTTGGTCGAAATCACTCGTCGCACTACCCCGCTTGATGCATCCGTTGACAAAGCGAAACTGTTTGCACTTGTGAGAATGGGCTTTGCAAAGCGTCGCAAAATGCTGCGTGGTTCTTTAGCTGGCAGTGTGGAGGCACATCACTTTGAGGCAGCAAACATTGCCCCAACTGCACGTGCAGAGGAACTTTCCGTTCACGACTGGTTGCGACTCGCACACATTCTGGAAGACAGTCACAAGTGACCAAAATCATTGCGCCCGCCAAACTCACGTTGTCTCTCGTGATCACTGGTGTTCGTAGTGATGGCTTTCATCTCATCGAAGCCGAAATGGTGTCGCTTGATATTGCAGATGTCATTGAAATCAACGACGCAGATACGACAACACTCACTGTGTCTGGCCCGTATGCAAACGGAGTTCCCACTGACGCTTCAAACCTTGTATCGCGTGCACTTGTTCTTGCTGGCCGCACAGCGCAGGTTCATATTGAAAAGAACATTCCTCACGGTGGCGGTCTCGGCGGTGGCTCTACCGATGCAGCTGCTGTTCTGAAGTGGGCGCAATGGTCAGACGTGCCAGCGACAGCTCAATTAGGTGCAGACATTCCGTTCTGCCTCCTTGGTGGTCGGGCACTTGTCACAGGAATCGGAGAAATTGTCACGCCAATGCCCTACGAAGCCAAGAATGTCACCTTGTTTCTTCCGCCAATCTCGGCCCCAACGCCGGTCGTGTACCGAGAATGGGACGCCTTGGGAGGGCCAAAAGGGCCACGTGGAAATGATCTTGAACCTGCAGCGGTCAGTGCATTTCCCGAGTTAGGGCTATGGCGCGATCGCGTGGAATCAGCCACAGGGGCCACACTTCACCTAGCCGGCTCTGGCAGCACCTGGTTTACGGACGGCCATGTACACCAAGGGTTAAATCAGATCCCTGATGTGCAGGTGGTCTACGCAACAACCCGCCCCTAAGGGACAGAGAAGTAACGGACTTCTATATCGAAATGTCTATTTGCGACGCTGGTGGCGTGTGCGACGAAGCATTTTTTTGTGCTTCTTCTTGCGCATGCGCTTGCGGCGCTTCTTGATCAGCGAACTCATAAGGCATATGAACCTATCGGGACAATGACGAAAACAAAAATCCCGATACCGTATTGCGCACGGTCCGGGGTCGTTCAAAGGCAGGACAACGGGTTTTGATCCCGTGAATAGGGGTTCGAGTCCTCTCCCCGGAACAAATGACAAGCAGTCGAGCCACGAAGTGACAGCAACTCCAATGCCATCGGGCGGGGTCTGCGCCATCATCCTTGCTGCCGGCGAAGGCTCACGCATGAAGTCAGATTTGCCGAAACCATTGCATGAAGTGTGTGGCACGTCAATGGTCATGCATGTTGTGCATTCGCTTGAAGCAATTCCACTTGTTGCAACTGTTGTTGTTGTCGGACATCGCGCACCTGAAGTAACTGCACATGTGCAAGCAAATGCCCCCGACTGGGCACGCATTCAATTCGCAACACAACACGAACAGAACGGCACAGGCGATGCCGCAGCAGCTGGCCTAACTGGTTTGTCTGCAGATATCAGTTCAAATACTTCTTCAGTGTTGGTAATGCCTGGCGATACACCGCTACTCACATCGCACACAATCAATCGACTCATTGCGGAACACGCGTCGTCGAAGAACGCAGCCACTGTTCTGACAGCGGTTCTCGACAACCCGACCGGTTACGGCCGCATCGTGCGTGATTCAGGTGCAAACGTTGTTGGCATTGTTGAGCACAGAGATGCTTCTCCAGACGAACTGAACATCCGTGAAATCAACACAGGCATCTACCTTTTCGATTTCGCATTGTTTGGTCCAGCCCTCAAAGGAATCGGCACCAATAACAGCCAAGCCGAGTACTACCTGACAGATGTCGTAGCGGTGCTGGCATCGGCTGGCCACTCAGTTGGGTCGGTAATTGCCCCAGCTTCAGAGACCGCAGGGGTCAATGACCCTGCGCAATTGGCAGAGGCCGAGCAAGAAATGCTCCGCCGAAACGCAGGCGTCTGATTCACCCAGATTGCGAAGATGCCCAAGCGGCCTGTGTGTTCTACCATTGGCACATATGAACGCGCGGTCGATGGAAAAAGTCACTACGAAGCGATTGTCGCTGTTTACGGGTCGCACCCATCCAACGCTCGCACAAGAGGTCGCAGAACACCTCGGCATCACACTTGGCGACGCAAACGTTGTGCAGTTTGCAAACGGAGAACTTCGTCCGCGATTCAGCGACAGCATTCGCGGTGGCGATGTTTTCATCATGCAGTCGCATTTCGGAACTGATGCAGGTTCCATCAACGACTCCATCATGGAACAGCTCATCATGATTGATGCCGCACAACGTGCATCAGCAAAGCGCATTACTGCAGTGTGCCCGTTCTACGGTTATGCACGACAAGATCGCAAAGCAGAAGGCCGTGAACCAATTACTGCTCGCCTCATTGCGGATTTGTTCAAAGCAGCAGGCGCATCACGCATGGTGTCGCTTGACCTTCACAGCGGTCAGATTCAGGGTTTCTTCTCAGGCCCTGTTGATCACCTCACGGCTCTTCCAGTTCTCGAGCGTTACGTGCGCGAACATGCCCCACAAGATCTGGTGATCGTGTCGCCAGATGCTGGTCGCGTAAAGGTTGCTGAGCGTTTCGCACAGCACTTGTCAGATCTCAATGCAGACGTTGCTTTCATTAACAAGCGCCGGCCAAAAGGCACAACCAACGTTGCAATTGCAAAAGAAGTTATTGGTGACGTTGATGGCCGTCTCTGCATCCTCACCGACGACATGATTGATACTGGCGGCACCATCGTGTCGGCAGCTGAATTGTTGCTCGAGCGCGGAGCAAAAGAAGTCTGGGCAATGGCAACTCACGGCGTCCTTTCAGACCCAGCCGTTGAGCGCCTCTCAAAATCCCCCATCTCGCGAGTCGTCCTCACGAACACTTTGCCCCTGCCTGCTGAGAAGCAGTTCGACAAGGTGGAAGTGCTCTCGGTCGCAAAAATCATTGCTGACGCACTTGCCGCGGTCTTTGATGAGACCAGCGTGTCAGAACTCTTCGACGGCGAAAACCAGTCCTAATTGGCCCTGGTGGGCTGAATTCCCCGCCACCAGCAGGTTTGCCCCTGTGGCAGTAGCCAGTTCAGGTCATAGACTCAGAAGCCGTGTCGAATACAGCAACTCTCTCAGCCGAAGCCGGTCGTGTAACCGGAAGCCCAGCATCGCGTCGTCTGCGCGCCGCCGATCGCATCCCTGGCATCCTCTATGGCCATGGCATGACACCAGTCGTTTTGTCTGTTGCTCGTCGTGACCTTCGTGTTGCACTGTCAGGTCCTGCTGGCCAGAACACAATCTTGACTCTCTCTGTTGACGGTTCGTCATACAACGCAGTTGTAAAAGAGATGCAGCGTCACCCAGTTCGCCGCAACGTCAGCCATGTTGACTTCGTACAGATCAACCTGTCAGAAGAAATCGTCATGAACGTTCCTGTTCACCTCACCGGTGTTGCAAAGCAAGTTGTTGCTGCTGGTGGACTTGTCGACGCAGCTGTTGACTCAATTGAAGTTCGTACAACTCCTGCGAATGTTCCAAACGAAATCGTTATCGACATCACAGACCTCACACCTGAATCAGTCATTCACTTGGCAGACCTCAAGTTGCCTGCAGGCGTAGTCGCAATTGGCGATCCAGAAATGCTCATTGCAACAGTTCTGATGTCACGCGGTTCCACTGCAGCTGCAGGCGAAGCTGCTGCAGCCGCTGGTGACGCAGCATCTGGCGAAGCAGCAGCCGAAACCAGCAACTAAGCAGCGACTCTCGGGTCGTTTCTTTCTTTCACATCATGTTGCGCCGATCGGCTCCCCGACAAGGCGACATGGAACGCACACTCATTGTCGGTCTTGGCAATCCGGGGAAGAAATACGCACGTACACGACACAATGTCGGCACCGATGCAATCGAAGTTCTTGCAAAGCGTCTCGGAGTCTCACTCAAAGTAGGCCGTGACCGAGCACAAATTGCAGAAACCCGTATCAACGGTCACGCAGTTGTTCTCGCAGTTCCCACTACGTACATGAACGACTCTGGTGAAGCAGTTGGCCCGTTGGCACGCCGCTACAAGATCGAAGACCCGGCCAACATCATTGTTGTTCACGACGAACTTGACCTTGAGCCAGGAATCCTTCGTCTGAAAGTTGGCGGCGGACTAGCCGGACACAATGGACTGAAATCAATTTCCGCACACCTTCACACTGATGATTACGTACGAGTTCGAATCGGAGTTGGCAAACCCTCGTCGAAAGATGTCGGAGCCGACCATGTGTTGTCATCAATTCCCGCAGCGGAACGTCGAATTCTTGATGTTGCGGTTGAAGTTGCTGTTGACTCAATTGAGAGCATTGTTTCTGGCGGAATAGCGGCTGCAATGCAGGACTTCAACGGACGGTGAGCACTTCTACTGCCACACCGCGTCCACTTGGCTCACTTGCCACTCAGGTTGCTAATGAGCCAGGCATAGATGCAATCGCAGGCCAGCGAGATGCAGTTCTTGCAGTTCCAGAAGTTGCCCGAGCAACTGTTCTTGCAGCGCTCATCAGCAACACAACTCGTCACCCCATTGTCATCGCAACTCCCACCGGGACAATGGCGCAATCAATTGCAGAAGATCTCGCCGCATTTCTCGGTTCCGACGCAGTTGAGTTTTTTCCATCGTGGGAAACACTCCCCTTCGAACGCGTAAGTCCAGCGGTTCTCACCATGGGTTCACGCATGCGCACCATGTGGCGAATGCGTCAAGGCAAGAATGCTCCGGCTGTCATCGTTGCAGGTACGCGTGCCTTATTGCAGAAGCTTGCGCCCGGATCAATCACGCTTGAGCCAATTCAGATTTCTGTTGGAAGCACTTTGAATATTGACGCCTTGTGTGAGCAGCTGGTGCATTGCGGTTACCGCAGAGAAACAATTGTGGAGCATCGCGGCGAGTTTGCCCGTCGTGGTGCCATTGTTGACATTTTTCCCAGCACTGATGACGAACCAATTCGTGTCGACATGTGGGGCGACGATGTTGACCGACTAACGCACTTCACTGTGGCTGATCAGCGCAGTACCGATGAAATCACCTCAGTAGAGATTTTTCCGGCCCGCGAATTGTTATATGTCGACGGTGTACAAGATCGGGCACGCGAACTGATCGCTACAGAACCGTGGGGTCGTGAGCAATGGGAACGCTTGTCAGAGGGGCAAATCTTTGACGGCATGGAAAGTTGGCTTCCATGGCTAACCGAATCTAACGATTTACTGACAGACCATCTTGGTGACGATGCATTGGTCATCATGGTGGAACCGCGACGAATGGGCGAACGAGCTCGGGACCTTCTTGCAGAAGAAGATGACCTCGCAAAAGCATTAGCTGCATCCTGGGCGCGCGATGAGAACGTTTCGTTCCCACGACTTCATGTTGAAGCCGAGCGAATATTTTCAACGAGCAACCGCACTCCTACTATTTCCCTTATTCCGACAGCAGAATCAGTTGATGGTCCGGCAGTTCCCGCTTCTGGCTGGGGACCCATCGTTCATGATCCTGCATCATTTGTTCGCCGCATCAACGAAATGCTTAGCGAAAAGTGGAGCATTGTTATAACAGCAGAAACTCAAGAATCAATTCCGCGATTAGTCGACATGATGCGTGGCCACGGAATTGACTTCACGGCTACCAATGACGCAAAGAAGATCGCAACACCTGGTGCGTGGGTGACATTTGCTCCGCAATCACGCGGTGCATCTCTTCCCAATTCTCGTGTCGCAATCATTTGTGAAGCTGATCTCAGTGGCCGTCGCCGCACACGTTCATCACGCCACACCAAAGCACGATCATCTGGCACCGTCTTTGAAGACTTGCAGCCTGGTGGCTACGTAGTGCATGCACATCATGGTGTCGGCAAGTACGAAGGCATGGTCAAGCGCTCTATTGGTGGCGTCGAGCGTGACTACTTACTTATTGCCTACAAGGGTGGCGACAAGCTGTACGTGCCGACAGAACAGATAGGCGTCATCCGTCAATATGTTGGTGGAGAAGCGCCGACATTGCACCGTATGGGCGGTTCAGACTTTGCCCGCGCCAAGTCTCGGGTGCGCTCTGCTGTTCGTGAAGTGGCACAGGAATTGGTTTTGCTCTACCAGCGCCGCGTTACTGCCGTCGGCCATGCATTTCCACCTGACACTCCGTGGCAATCAGAGATGGAGAATGCGTTCCCCTTCATCGAAACGCCTGATCAGTTAGACGCAATTGCAGCAATCAAAACCGACATGGAGAGCGAAGTACCAATGGATCGCCTGTTGTGCGGCGATGTTGGCTTCGGAAAAACAGAAGTTGCCGTGCGCGCAACATTCAAAGCAATTCAAGATGGCAAACAAGTTGCAGTACTAGTGCCCACCACTCTTCTTGCGACACAGCACGGCAACACATTTTCTGAACGATTTGCTGGCTACCCCATCAAGGTCGAAGTTCTCTCGCGTTTCCTCACAAATGCTGAAGCAAAGAAAGTTATTGCTGGTTTGAAGTCTGGTGATATTGATTGTGTCATCGGAACACATCGCCTGTTGCAGGAAAGCATCGAATTCAAAAACCTTGGACTTCTTGTAGTCGACGAAGAACAACGTTTCGGTGTTCAACACAAAGAAGCTATGAAACGCATGAAGACAAACGTGGATGTTCTGTCAATGTCTGCGACCCCAATTCCACGAACGCTCGAAATGAGTCTCGTGGGAATTCGCGATTTGTCTTTGTTGCAAACACCACCCGCAGACCGTCAGCCAATTCTTACTTTTGTTGGTGAACAAAGCGAACAAGTTGCTATCGAAGCAATTCGTCGTGAATTGCTTCGCGAAGGCCAGGTGTTCTGGGTTCACAACCGAGTGCAATCAATTGAAGAACGCGCAGCAGAGATTCGTGAGTGGGTTCCGGAAGCACGCGTTGCAGTTGCTCACGGACAAATGGATGAAGCCGCCCTCGAACAAATTGTTCTTGACTTCTGGGAAGGCAACTTCGATGTATTGGTCTGCACCACCATCATTGAAAGCGGCATCGACATGCCGACCGTTAACACTCTTGTTGTTGAACGAGCAGACCTACTAGGTCTCGGCCAAATGCACCAGTTGCGTGGACGTGTTGGTCGCAGCGGGCATCGCGCCTATGCATACCTCTTTCATCCTCGTGACAAGGTGCTCTCGCACGAGGCATACGAACGCCTGCGAACCATTGGTGAATCAACTGACTTGGGAAGTGGATTCAAAATTGCAATGCGCGACCTAGAGATTCGCGGTGCGGGCAACCTTCTCGGAGAATCACAAAGCGGACATATCGCTGCTGTGGGTTACGACCTGTACTGCCAACTTGTTACAGAAGCAGTTTCTGAAATGAAGGGCGAATCAGTCGCAGACGAAGTTGAAATCAAAGTGGACATCACCATGGATGCGCATCTTCCCGACGACTATGTACCTAGCCAAGACCTGCGCCTTGAGGCGTACCGCCGCCTTGCAACAGTGCGCACCTCTGAAGAATTGGCAGATATTGAAACTGAATGGCGCGACCGTTTCGGACCATTGCCAGTACCAGCACAAGCTCTCATTTCGGTCGGGGCCCTGCGCGTCGAATGTCTGCGTCTCGGAATCACGGAGATCGTGACCAATGGAAACACCATTCGCATTTCTCCTGTAAAGCTGCGCGCCAGCCAGACCATGACATTGCGCCGCCTTGCATCCGTTGCCGTCTACAAAGACGAGCCTGGCTTCATTTCTCTGCCTATTTCTCGAGGGGCAAACCCTGCCGTGACGGTCATCGCGCTACTACAAGGCCTTTTTGACCCCTCAGACGACTAAGGTTTCTCTGTGATTAAGAGCCTCCGTACTTCCCGTTTCGCCACCGCACTTGCGGCTACCTGCCTTCTCGGCCTTACTGCTTGTGGCAGCGTTTCGTCATCGTCAGATGCATTCAGCGTCAATGGCACCGGATACGCAGAAGAAGACTTCAACAAGTTGTCAGACGTATTGATTACGGCCGGCCAGTTCACCGCCATCAACGGCAAAATCAAGGCAGCAGATGCAATTGTCGTGTTGCGCACCCTTATTCGTTACGAGGCCTTCCTTCAGTTCATCGAAGAGAACAACGTGAAGATTCTGGAATCAGACAAGGCCGAAGTTTTGAAGAATGCCAACGCTGACGAAAAATTCCCGACGTATCCCAAAGAACTTCAAGATGTCCTCGTGAACTTCAACATTGCTGATGTCACGCTACGAAAGATGACTCCACCAGCCATTGGCGAGATTGAAAAGCTGTATTCAGATTCACCTGCATCTGCCGGAGTCCTGTGCCTCAGTCACATCTTGGTCAAAACCGAAGCTGAAGCAAAGACAGTCCTTGCAGATCTGAAGTCCGGAGCCAAGTTCGCAGATGTTGCAGCTAAGAAGTCGATCGAACCTGGTGCAGATAAGTCTGGCGGTTCATTGGCCAATGGTGACCAGCCATGCCAAGCGCTTGCAAACCTGCAAACTTCTTTCGACAAAGACTTCATGATTGGTGCAGTTGCTTCAAAGCCAGGCGTTCCGACAGGACCAGTGAAGAGCTCATTCGGCTACCACGTCATTTTGAGCGCGCCATTTGCTGACGTGAAAGATTCTGTTGCAACTGTTGTTGCCGAAAACCCTGGCACCACTCTCCTTGCTGGCTACATGTCAACAGCAGACATCAAAGTCAATTCCACTTACGGAGTCTGGAACGGCGCAACCGCCACCATTAGCTAATGCCACGCATCGTTGTCGTCGGTCTCGGGCCAGGTAATCAAGGCCTCATCACTGCCGACACGCTTGCTGCAATCAGTTCAATTCCAGTGCGCTTTTTGCGCACTATTCATCACCCGTCTGCACACTTAGCCACTGATGCAACGTCGTTCGATCATTTATATGACAGTGCGCCATCGTTTGATGATGTGTATCGCGACATTGCGCTCACGTTGGTCGATGCCGCGAAGCAACACGGCGAAGTGCTGTACGCAGTTCCTGGCTCACCAACTGTGCTTGAAAAGTCAGTTGCTCATTTGCGTGCACGTAATGACATCGAACTTGTCATTCTTCCCGCAGTCTCATTCTTGGAAGATGTATGGAGAGCGTTGAACATTGACCCCATCGAAGCTGGCGTCAGACTCATTGATGGTCATGTATTTGCTGAAGCCGCTGCAGGAATTTCCGGGCCAATGCTTGTGGCTCACACGCATGCCAATTGGGTGTTGTCAGATATCAAATTGTCTATTGATGACCCAGACCCGCACACCAAAGTCATCTTGCTTCACCATCTCGGTCTACCGGACGAGCAAATTGCCCACACAACGTGGAGCAACATGGATAGAACTCTTGAAGCTGACCATCTCACCTCCATGTACATTCCACATTTAGGTACACCAGTCGCACACGAACTCGCGCAGTTTCACGAACTGGCGCGCACATTGCGTAAAGAATGCCCGTGGGACGCCGAACAAACGCATCAGTCTTTGGTGCGCTACCTCATTGAAGAGACATACGAAGTTGTAGATGCAATATCTCGTTTGAATGAAGACGATCCCTCAACCGATACAGACCTCATTGAAGAACTGGGCGACTTGTTATACCAAGTTGAATTTCACGCCGCAATTGCCGAAGAGCAAGGCCGATTCACAATGGCTGATGTTGCACGCACAGTTCACGACAAATTGGTGTCGCGACATCCTCATGTTTTCTCTGATGTTGTTGTTTCATCCTCTGAAGATGTTGAGAACAATTGGGAAGCAATAAAGAAGGCGGAAAAGCCGGAACGTTCCGGGCCTTTCGATGGAGTTGTTGAAGCTGCGCCTGCGTTGTCATTTGCTACCAAGGTGCAGCAACGCGCGTCGCGGGTTGGTTTTGATTGGGCCAATTCAGATGGGCCATTGGAAAAGGTTGCTGAGGAACTGCAAGAGGTGCATAACGCCATTGGTATCGGTGACCCAGAATCCACCATGGTGGAAGTGGGCGATCTCTTTTTTGCTGTTGTCAATGTGGCCAGGCATCTCGATATTGACCCTGAAAGCGCTTTGCGTTCAGCGGTCTTTAAGTTTCGTGCGCGAGTTGAAGGTGTCACCCTCCTAGCGGCCAGTCAAGGTCTCGAATTGGCATCTTTGTCTGCTTCTGAGCTAGACGAACTGTGGGAAGTGGTCAAGTCCCACCCAACTCACTAGCGTTCTAGGCATGAGTGAAATCGTCGAAGTAGTCGGCCGCGAAGTTTTAGATTCTCGCGGTAACCCAACAGTCGAAGTAGAAGTAGTCCTTGACAGTGGCGCCACCGGACGCGCCATCGTTCCATCAGGTGCTTCAACAGGCGAATACGAAGCCGTGGAACTACGTGACGGCGGTTCGCGCTACTTAGGTAAAGGTGTTTTACGCGCCGTTGAAAATGTCAACAACCTCGTCGCTCCAGTTGTAATCGGGATGGACGCAACAAATCAGCGCGCCCTCGACAATGCACTGATTGAACTTGACGGAACTGAGAACAAATCGCGCCTCGGCGCAAACGCAATGCTCGGAGTCAGCTTGTCTGTCGCCCACGCCGCAGCAAGCGAACTCGAACTTCCGTTGTATCGGGCCATCGGTGGCCCACACGCACACGTACTGCCTGTCCCAATGATGAATGTCATCAACGGTGGCGCCCATGCGGACAACAACGTCGACCTTCAAGAGTTCATGATCATGCCGGTTGGTGCACCAAGTTTCCGCGAAGCAGTTCGATGGGGCGTGGAGACGTACCACACTCTGAAAAAGGTTCTTGCTGATCGTGGCCTATCAACGGCTGTTGGCGACGAGGGTGGATTCGCCCCGAACTTGTCAAGTAATGAAGCAGCAGTTGCAATTCTTGTAGAGGCAATTGAAAAGGCCGGGTACACACCAGGTAAGGACATTGCAATCGCTCTTGACCCCGCAATGAGCGAGCTGTACCGCGACGGCGCATACCACCTGAAGGGCGAAGGCAAAGTTTTGTCCGCACCAGAAATGGTTGAGTGGTGGACATCACTTGTTGATCGCTACCCCATCGTCAGCATTGAAGATGGCATGGCAGAGAACGATTGGAGCGGCTGGGCACAGATGACCGCTGCTCTCGGTTCACGTATTCAATTGGTCGGTGACGACTTGTTCGTGACAAACACACGTCGCCTACAAATGGGAATTGATCAGTCTGTTGCAAACAGCGTTCTCATCAAGGTCAACCAAATTGGAACTCTCAGCGAAACTCTGGACACAGTTGAATTGGCAACACGACATTCATACACAAGCGTCATGAGCCATCGCAGTGGAGAAACCGAAGACTCAACAATTGCTGATCTTGCAGTTGCAACAAATTGTGGCCAAATCAAAACTGGTGCACCTGCACGAAGCGACCGTGTCGCTAAGTACAACCAACTTCTACGCATCGAAGAAATGCTCGGCGACACTGCTCGCTTTCGCGGACGCAGTGCGCTTGCGCCCCTGAAGTAACGAACATCTGTTCGTGTGCCACGGTTAGCCCCGTGTTACACGCCACAATAGAGACGTGGCTCCACGATTCTTGAACCCCCTCTCGCGCCTGCGATCACGCACGCGTGATGTCACACGTTCACTCGTACGCCCTACCCCACTCGATCAGCGCCTCATCTCTAGTCCAATTACTCGCTGGATTGCCCGTCTGGCTCTGGCAACCGTGGTCGTTGCTGGTGGCACCTCATTGTTCTTCTTCCCGTTAATGGACTTCGTGACGCAACGCTCGGCGATTGCTGAAAAGAACTCAGAATTCGCTGCGCTTGCTGATGCAAACGAGCAATTGCAGACCGAAGTCAACGAACTTCAAACCCCAGAAGGCATCCGCAATGCTGCTCGAGCCCAGTTGGGTTATGTCTTGCCAGGCGAGCAGCGCCTCTCACTTGTCCCGATGCCGAAACTGCCAACCGACCTGCCACCCACATGGCCATACACATTGATTACTGACATCTTGGCCGTACGCAATGCCGACAGCGGTACCCCGTCTTCTCCTCTTGCGCCCCTAGCCCCGTAAGGGCCGGAACCGCAACGGCTCCATGCGAGCCCACCCAATTTCACTCGGTAGTGTTCCTTCTACTGTCTTACTGACTATGGGGGTTTGAAATGGGCGGAAGCATTCTTGGAAATCGGGTTCTTCGTAAAGAAGATCCAAAGTTTCTTACAACCGGCGGCGTGTACGTCGATGACTTACTAGATGAACCAGCGCTTCACGGTGCACTGCATGTCACGTACGTTCGCAGCACAGTGGCTCACGGCAACATCACATCAATTGATACTTCAGATGCAGTTTCAATGCCAGGAATCGTTGCAGTGTTCACAGGTAAAGACCTTGGGCTTGAATTCGTGCCATCTGCATACAACCCCGCAGCTACACGCACACTTCTTGCAACCGACAAAGTGCGTTTTGTTGGTGAACCAGTTGTAGCCATTGTCAGTGAAACCCGCGAAGAGGGCGAAGATGCAATTGATGCGGTCATCATTGACTACGACGTTCTTCCTGCGCTTATTGATCTTGAAGAAGCAATGGCCAGCACAACCTTGTTGTACGAGGCATGCGGAAGCAACGTTGTTTTCGACTCAATGGTCCTCGGATTGCCGGACAACACCGGCGATGCGTACTTCGCTGACTGTGAAGTTGTAGCCAAAGGCCGCTTCATCAACCAGCGCGTTGCACCATGCCCACTCGAAGTTCGAGGCGCTGCTGCAGCGTGGGGCAAAGATGGTCGTCTCACACAATGGCTCTCCACTCAGCACGCACAGGGTGCAGTTGCACCACTTGCAGCAACTAACGGCGTTGATCCGAGCATGGTTCATGTCAAGACTCCAGATGTTGGTGGCGGTTTCGGTGCAAAGATTGGTGCATACCCTGAAGAACTCTTGCTGGGCGTCATTGCAAAGCGTGTCGGCACTCCAGTTCGTTGGCGTGAAACTCGCAGTGAGTCAATGGTTGGTCTTGGTCACGGCCGTGCGCAATTGCAATACGTCACCATTGGTGGAAAGCGCGACGGCACAGTCACTCACTACCAATTCTGGGCAATTCAAGACTCAGGCTCATGGGTTGACATGGGAACCATCCTTGCTCCATTCATGACGCGCCCAATGTCGTCCGGTGTGTATGCCATTCCAAATATCGAATGCCGCACAACATCGGTTGTTACAAATACAACACCGACAGTTGCGTATCGCGGTGCCGGCCGACCAGAGGCAACAGCAGCTATCGAACGTGCAATGGATATTTTCGCTCTTGAAGTTGGCATGGATGCGGTTGAAGTTCGTCGCAAGAACCTCATTCCGAAGTTCCTCACACCACACACCACAGTTGTTGGCCAGACCTACGACGTTGGTGACTATGAGACCTCATTGAATAAGGTCCTTGAAGCTGCTGATTACAAGGGTTGGCGTGCAAAGCAGAAAGCAGCTCGCGATAGCGGTGCAGCAAAGCAAATCGGCATCGGCGTCAGTGTCTATGTTGAGATCACTGGTGGCGTTGGCAATGGCGAGTCTGCAAAAGTCGAAATTCAAGACAACGGACACGCTCTTATTTACACCGGTACCTCGCCGCACGGACAAGGTCACGCAACATCATGGGCAATGCTTGCCAATGAACAAACCGGTATCCCCATTGAAAACATTGAATTGGTATGGGGCGACACAGACCTTGTGCCAATCGGTACCGGAACAATGGGATCACGCTCATTGCAACAGGGCGGTAATGCTGTGTTCGCAGTTGCTGCCGAATTGGTGAACAAGGCAAAGTCAGTTGCTGCTCGTTTGCTCGAAGCAAGCGAAGAAGACATCGTTCTTGACAAAGACTCCGGAAGCTTCCATGTTGCAGGTACTCCAGCTGTTGCAAAGACATGGGCAGAACTTGCGCTTGCTGAAAAGCAATCAGGCGGACTTGTCCATTCTGATGTCATCAACGTTTCTGGCGCTACGTTCCCATTCGGAGCTCACGTTGCAGTTGTTGAAGTTGACGTTGAAACGGGCAAAGTTACTCACATTGCTCACACCGCGTGTGATGATGCCGGAAAAGTACTGAACCCAATGTTGCTTGAAGGTCAAATTCACGGCGGCGTTGCACAAGGCGCCGCACAAGCGCTTCTTGAAGAAGTGTCGTATGACCCAGATGGCAACCCCATCACATCAAACCTCGCTGACTATGCATTCATCTCGGCTGCAGAACTTCCAAGCGTCACTGTTGTACACATGGAGACACCAACTCCTGTCAACTTGATTGGTGCAAAGGGAATCGGCGAATCGGGCACAATCGGAGCTACTCCGGCAGTGCAGTCAGCTGTTGTTGATGCTGTATCTCAATTCGGTGTCAAGCACATCGACATGCCAACCACCGCTGAAAAGGTGTGGGCTGCAATTCAGTCCGCACGATAACCAACTACTACTTACACAGAACTACACACAAAGGAAGCCATCATGAAGGTCACCATTACCGTCAACGGAACCACACACGAAAGTGATGTTGAACCACGCACCCTGCTCGTTCAGTACGTGCGCGAATCACTCGGCCTCACTGGCACCAATATTGGTTGCGACACCTCTAGTTGCGGCGCTTGCTCATTGCACCTCAATGGTGAATCAGTAAAGAGCTGCACCGTGCTTGCTGTTCAGGCAGACGGCGGCTCTGTCACAACTATTGAAGGACTCGCCAAAGACGGCGTCATGCACCCAATGCAGCAAGCATTCATGGAGAACCATGGTTTGCAGTGCGGTTATTGCACACCAGGCATGGTTATGGCAGCTATTGGTCTTTTGAACGAGAACCCATCTCCAACAGAAGAGCAAGTTCGTATTGGTCTTGAAGGCAACCTGTGCCGCTGCACCGGTTATCACAACATCGTCAAGTCGGTGCTCGCATGCGCCAACAACAAGTAAGTCGGAGACACTCATGATTCCTGCACCATTCGATTACAAGCGAGCATCGTCTGCCGCTGAAGCAATCTCGCTTGTCGGCGAGTACGGCGAAGACGCAAAGTTCCTCGCAGGTGGCCACAGCTTGTTGCCACTGATGAAGTTGCGCCTTGCTCAACCAGCAGTACTTATTGACATTGCTCGTATTGAAGACCTGTCATACATCCGCGATGCGGGTAGCCACATTGCAATTGGCGCAATGACTCGTCACATGGACGTTGAAAAATCACCAATCCTTGCCGAGCATGCTCCCCTGCTGTCATTCGCTGCTAGCCACGTCGGCGATCCACAGGTACGCCATCGCGGCACCATCGGTGGTTCCATTGCACACGCAGACTCAGCTTCTGACCTGCCTGCAACTACTTTGGCACTTGGTGCAACATATGTTGTGCAAGGCCCGAACGGCACACGTGAAATTGCAGCTGCAGATTTCTATGTTGGTTTCCTTGAATCAGCACTTGCTCCTGACGAAATGCTCACAGAGATTCGCGTTCCGAAAATGAAAGGCGCAACATGGGGCTTTCAGAAGTTCAATCGTCGTGCTCAAGACTGGGCAATCGTCGGTGTAGCTGCATGGAAGCGCGGCACAGAGTCCGGTGTTGGTCTTGTGAACATGGGGTCAGTTCCAATTTTGGCAACAAGCGTTGCAAAGGCAATTGCAGGTGGAGCAAGCGTCAGTGATGCAGCAAAACTTGCTGGCGCAGAAGCTGAGCCACAATCAGACCTCAATGCAAGCGCGGAGTACCGCGTTCACCTCGCAGAGGTCTTGGTGCGCCGAGCACTTGAGTCAACCAGCAAATAATATCTGCTTATGAAAGCAGCCGAGAAGTCCCTCGGCACGCTTCGTCCATATGTCCTTCTGACATACATCGCAGTGTTCCTCTGGAGCATTGTTGTTTATGGCATTCCAGTTGATCGCATCGCAGTCCTTTTGTGGATGTTTGGCGCATTTGCTTGCGCATCACTTGGTCGTAATCGTCAACAAGTAATTCAAATGCTGCGCGACTGGGCACTCATGGTCGTTATCTACATGGCGTACGACTACAGCCGCGGCACAGCAGACCAATGGGGCATCGGTGTTAACTACACCGCCTTACGCGATCTTGACTCGTTGATTACCTTTGGTCGCGAACCAATTTCAGGAATGCAACGACGCTTCTATACACCGAATGATGTGAAGTGGTACGACGTCGTTGGTTCCGTTATCTACATGACACATTTTGTTTTCCCGGTATTGCCACTCGTCTTTCTACGAATACGTAACCGCACATCTTGGCTGCACTATGTACGTCGATTCTCACTCACGCTCGGAATTTCAGTATTTATCTTCATCATCTTCCCAGCAGCTCCACCATGGATGGCCTCACGTGAGGGTTACTTGCCACCCATTCAACGCATCACAGGTCGTGGATGGTTGGAACTACACCTGAAGACCGTTTCGAAAACAGTTGATCGTGGAGCAGGTGTCTTGAACGCCGTTGCCCCAATGCCTTCACTTCACGCCGGAATGGCCTTACTGGTTGCGCTGTGGTTCTTTCGCAGTTGCAGAACATGGATACGTATTGTTGCGCTTGCCTACCCCATCGCAATGCTGACAGCACTTGTGTACTTCGGTGAGCACTTCATCATTGATGGCCTAGCTGGCTGGGCAGTTGTTCTACTCGCGTGGTTCCTCGCCAACAAGTGGGAAGAACGCACTTCGCGTCTACGTGTTAACTCTCGAACTGAATAACGGCCCGAGTGCCCACATATGGCGAGAATATTTCAGCACGAATTCGGTTGTGTTCATCAGCGGTGTCATATGCATGCCATGCCGCAACATCTTCAAATACTGCTGACACTGCAAAGTCGGCTGCAGTTGATGTGTGTCCAGCATTCGGGCCGCAGTTGTATGAGACAAGACCATCAAGAGTTGCTGCGTATTTGCGCAATTCATTTGCAGCAATTGCTGGGTGTCCGGCAGGAACTTTGTCGTTCCATGTGAATAGCACGATGTGATGAAGCATGAAATGAACCTATAACAATCCGGCGTATGAACCGCCATCAACGTGCAACTGCACACCAGTCATGAACTTGGCTGAGTCGCTGCACATGAAAGCACCAATACGACCAAAGTCATCAGCGTCTCCTATAAAGCCGGCAGGAATACCCATTACTTTTGCATCTGGGTTTGCACCGTACAGTTGCGTGATGCGATCAGTGGCATGAGTACCTGGCTGAATGGAATTCACAGTGACTCCGTCGCCAGCAACTTCACGGGCAAGAGTCTTCAAGAACCCTGTTACCCCGGCACGAGCAGTGTTCGACAAAATCAAGTTGTTCATTGGCTGACGTACTGCAACCGACGTAATTGCAAGGACGCGACCCCACTTGCGTTCACGCATCGGCGGAACAGCGACCTGACACATAGCAACAACACTAAGTAAGTTCTTTTGCAGCGCCTCTAAATACTGCGATTCAGCGGTCTGGGCAAAGCCACCAGGAGGCGGACCGCCACCGTTCGCAACAAGAATGTCAATTGAGCCGAGCATTGCAATTGCGCGTTCTGCAAATTCGCGTCCACCAACATCGGTAGAAACGTCGCACACAAAACCGGTGGCCCCATGTCCAATTTCACTGAGAGCCTTCTCTAAACGATTCTCGTCACGACCACATACAACGACACGAACTCCGTCCGCAGCGAGCGCCTTGGCGGTGCCAAGGCCCAATCCAGCAGTTCCAGCTGCAATCGCAGCTGTTTTTCCAGTTAGTCCAAGATCCATACACCCACAGTAACCATGCAGCTCAGCTAGCCTGACTGTCACAAGGTGGTGAAACCATGGACGAGCGTCATCTCGACGCGATCGCCGACGCAGATACATATCCCTACTGGTATGAAGACGTAGACGAACCCGATTCGAACCCAACCCTGGTCCGCACCGAAAGCTGCGACCTCTGCATTATTGGCGGTGGCTACACAGGCCTCTGGACTGCCATCCTGGCTAAGGAACGTGACCCATCACGTGATGTCATTCTGATTGAGGCGCATGAAGTGGGTTCTGCTGCCAGTGGACGAAACGGTGGCTTTGTTGATTCATCGTTAACGCACGGTATTGCAAATGCGCAAGCACGATTCCCAGACGAAGTATCTGTGCTTGAAGAACTTGGCCTGAAGAATCTCAATGACATTGAAGCTGCAATCAAGAAATACAACATTGATTGTGACTGGGAGCGCACAGGTGCAATTGATGTTGCGATGACAACTCACCCAACGTCGTATCTTGATGAACTACGCGACGATTATGCGCAACTTCGCAAGTTAGGGCAAAAAGTTGAATGGCTCGATCGCGATGCGATGCAAGAACAAGTCCACTCACCGTTGTACACGGGTGGCTTATGGCGACGCGATACCGCAGCACTTATTGACCCTGCGCGATTGGTGTGGGGTCTAAAGGCAACAGCCGAATCATTAGGTGTGCGCATTTACGAAGATTCAAAAGCCTTGTCTATGGAGAAAGACGGAGTCGGAGTGCTTGTCACTACTCCACTCGGTCGTATTCGTGCGGGCAAAGTTGCGCTTGCCACGAATGCATTCAAACCGGTACTCAAGCGTCTTAGTAACTATGTAGCGCCGGTCTATGACTACTGCATGGTTACAGAACCACTCACACAATCGCAGCTTGACTCCATCGGATGGAAGGGCCGTCAAGGTCTGAGTGACATTCCAAACCAGTTTCATTACTACCGACTAACTGAAGATAATCGCATCTTGTGGGGTGGATACGACGCGGTGTATTTCTTTGCAGGAAAAGTGCGCCAAGAAAATGAATCGCGTCCAGAATCATGGGCCATGTTGTCACGGCATTTCTTTGAAACATTCCCTCAACTTGAAGGTGTGCGCTTTTCTCACATGTGGGGTGGCGTCATCGACACATGCAGTCGCTACTGCGTGTTCTGGGGTAAGGCAATGGGTGGCCGCGTGTCATACGCACTTGGCTACACCGGGCTTGGTGTTGCCGCGTCTCGATTCGGAGCTGAAGTCATGCTCGACCTCATTGATGGTCGACGCACTCGAGCAACTGCAACTGAATTTGTACGCACAAAACCTGTGCCGTTTCCACCAGAACCATTTCGTTTCATCGGCATTCAAGCCACTCGATGGTCACTTGATCACGAAGACAAGACCGGAACACGCAATACATGGCTTCGCACCCTTGACCGATTCGGTCTCGGATGGGACTCATAGGGCTTTATCCCCTACGCTCTAGACGTGTCATACGAGCCGAAAACCACTCAAGAAGTCGCTGATGGGCTTGCCGCACACGGATACCTAGCCGACGAAGGTCTTGTCACTGCTGTCTTTCTTGCTCTCACACTGCACCGCCCTCTTTTTCTTGAGGGCGAAGCGGGTGTTGGCAAAACCGAACTAGCAAAAAGTATTGCTCGTTGGCAAAATGCCGAACTGATTCGTTTGCAATGTTACGAAGGTATTGATGCAGCACAAGCTGTGTACGACTGGGATTATTCGCGCCAGTTGTTGCACCTGCGCGCAGCTGAAGCATCTGGCGAAGCAGCCCAATCAGGTACTGCAGAACTAGAAGGCCAACTGTACGACGAACGGTTTTTGCTCAAGCGCGCACTACTGCGCGCAATTGATTACGGAAACACCACTCCTCCGGTATTGCTGATTGACGAAATCGACCGTGCAGACGACGAGTTCGAGGCATACCTATTGGAAGTGTTGTCAGATTTTCAAGTAACAGTTCCTGAAATCGGAACGTTTCGTACTGACAACCCACCCATCGTGATTCTCACCTCAAACCGCACCCGCGATGTTCACGACGCACTAAAGCGCCGTTGCTTGTACCAGTGGGTTGAACATCCATCCTTCGATCGTGAAGTCGAAATTGTTCGTATGCGTGTTCCCGAAGCAAGCGAAGTTCTTGCACGCCAGGTTGCCGGCGCAGTCGAAGCATTACGTGCCATCAACTTGTACAAGCCACCTGGAGTTGCAGAGACAATTGACTGGGCAGCAGCACTTGGCCGTCTTGGTATTTCAGAGATCGACGAAACAGTTCTCGACCGTACTCTCGGCACGGTGCTGAAATACCGCGAAGATCACAGTCGCGTGCGCGATCACGGAATCGCTGGCGTTGTACAACAGGCATTCGACCGTGGCCTCCTTCACGGTTGAGTCAAACCCAGACCGACTCGCAGTCGGATTCGCGCGCATTCTTCGCCGTCTCGATATTGCAACACCACTTGATTCTGTTCTCACGTTCATCAACGCATTGTCGTTAGTCGGCATTGAAGACCGTCAGTCTGTGTACTGGGCTGGCCGCACCACTTTGGTACGACGCCCTGAAGATATTGCGATGTACGACAAAGCATTCAATGTTTTCTGGGAACATCGTGAATCCGTATTAGCCGAGGACGAAGAACAGCTAAAGGTCACCCTTGCGTTGGACACTGAAGACGAAGGCAGTGCAGACGGAAATGCAGATG
>Ga0208597_1000125_pt1 | contig 28038 bp, 38 predicted proteins | sample LakMenEpi05May12_FD_150673 | JGI IMG/M metagenome (GOLD analysis project Ga0208597, IMG submission 150673) | Freshwater microbial communities from Lake Mendota, WI - 05MAY2012 deep hole epilimnion (SPAdes) | ecosystem: Environmental > Aquatic > Freshwater > Lake > Epilimnion/Euphotic zone ...
ACCTTGAAACGAAGGAGGAACATTCTGCTTTGGACTCAACCCCTTCTTCTTACCAAAAATATCAAATAGACCCATTTTTTTTATATTGCTCCCCAAGTTATCTTAGGGATTGTTAACTTGCTAAAAATGCTATATCTTAGGGCATCAAGTATGTGGTCACCAAACTTTACGGGTGAATCAAGTTTATTGCCATTTCTATCGGTTTTCCACCGATAATTCTTCAATTCCTTTAGTAAATTTACACTATCTTGCTGAATAAACAAGGGAGTGCCTTTTATAGTCCTAATTCCCTCCGTCACATCTTTGTTTGCGTGCTTGGCATTAAACCCATTCCTTACCAACTCCTCAATTGTCTTTGGCTCGGCTGCATCGCAAAATATCTCATCGTACGGGTCAATATTAAGAACCTTTAGCCTATCTACCAAATCATTTGTGGTCAACCTGGTCTCATACAGCAATTCTTGGGCATAAGCAGCACCCTCAACAAACATAACCTTTACCAATGCACTTGGCACGTTGAACCCAAAGTCAAGACCATACACCACCTCACCATCCTCTGGCATCTCTGCCGTAGTCCTATAATGCGTATATATCAAATCTTGGCTCAATCCACGTTCACCAAGGCCATAGATTTGCCAGTAGTTAGGGTCGGCATCCTTCAAACGTTCTAATTCGTCAACCAGTTCTTTAGGGAGGAAGGGGTTATCTCTAAAGGTAGTGATATTGAAGTCGGCATCATCCCTTGGAATCACAGAATCATAAATCCAACTTGCCACATCAGAAGGATTGTAGTCAATCACTATCTTGCCCTCAGTACGCATGATTAACTGCATCCAAGCCTCGTAGGACAGTTCATTTGCCTCATTGCAGAATAAGTACGTTCTTGCCCTACCCCTTATCTTTTGTGGCTGATCTGCACTTACAAACTCAATCGTATTTCCATTCATTGTGTATATCTGCTCAGTCTTATTGTGGTTGTCCTCGCTGTAAATGTTCAGCTTAGTAAGTATGTCCACAAAGTCTCTGAGAACAGAACCTTTAATGGATGGGAGTGATTGCCTTACTATTGTGAGAGTCTTGTTGTTTTCTTGAAGGAGTTTTACAATGAACCATATAAGAATGTTGTAAGTCTTGCCTGAACGTGAACCCCCCTGCATCACAGAGATGCGTTTGTCGCTTTCGTTGAGGATTTCGTAGATTTTGTTGGTTTGGAGGGTTGCGTTCATTGTATTATTTTAAGTCAACCAAAGGTAGGCGAGTTTTGGGCGAAAAAAAAAATTTGGAAATGGGATTTGAGGTTGAAAAGTAGAGGTGGGAAGGGGGGTCATCGTATATATAAGATTTATAAAGGTTGTGTAGGAGGAAATTATTCTTGGTCTTTACCCCAACCGCCTCCAAAAAGTAATTTCTTTAAGTCCCCCCCATCGTATATAGCCATCTTGCCCACATTTCAGCCTCAATACTAACAACTTTAGTATCCCCTATAACTAACGTTATGTTAAATAGACACGCAAAGAGTTATATATCAATTGCTTACATATTATCTTTATCTTCTATCTGAACAGTCCTATTGTCCTGAAGTAGGATGTTAGGCTTGATGATCTCAATTGCTATCTGGTTGAGGTTACCTTCTATCTTGGATTCTATCTTCTGAGTGGGTAGACCAATGTAGTATGCGCAGAAGAGTTGTATGGCTTTCATATCCCCTTCCTTTATCTTTTCGTGTAGTTTAGTAAAGGCTGTGGTTGCCATTGGGTGTAGCTTCTCAATGATGGCATCCTCATCCATCTTCTTCTTTCTGCCAGAACCTGGGCGATAGCCACCCACCTTCTTCTTGTCTGCTGTCCTTTGGTCAATCTTTGCTTGTAGTTGTTCGTCAGTCATTTGATTTCTTAGTGGTTAATCACATATGCGTTTATATTGTAAATCAATGTTTAAACATTAATCTGCCTTATCCAATTTCTCCTTTTGCTGTATCACTTCCATATTATGGGTGAATCCCTTGGGATCATCAGCCTTCTCATATATCTTAAACTTAACCCAATCCCCAGGTTGATTATTGATATACTCAATGAAATCAGCCTTAAAGATGTTGAGGTAGAGTCCATTCTCCGCCTTCTTTATATAAAATCCTTTCCTTTTCATATACCTAAAATTAAATACAAAAATTATAAATCATTGATATTTATTTAGTTATATAATAATGAAATAAATATTTACTTATATTGATGTATATATGATATACTTTATTATATTTGATATATCAATTTAAAATAATTAACATGAATATCACATCAGGACAATCAGCACAGAAACAACATTTAGAAAATGGTGCGCTTACAGCTTGCAATCGCAAATCATCTGGAATTAATAAAAATAGCTTTGAATCTTTTAAATGGTGGGCAGATAAATATCCTGAAGTTTGTTGCACAAAATGCCTTAATCGTTTTACTGAAAAATCAAATAGATTAACTCAAACAAATAAATAAAACCAAACCAAACAACAATGAAAAAGTCAACACTCCAAACAATCGCAATCATTCTCTTGGCACTTATCCTTTGCACCGCTGATAACTGGTTATAAACCGCAACAACATCAAAACTAAAAAGAGGGTCTCAACCCTCTTTTTTTATATGTTATAATTTATCTTTTCTATTTCACATCCTAAATCTTTTAGATACCTTATCACCTCCTCACTATCAATCTCACTTGGAATTGATACGATTAGTCTTGTAGGAATTAGATACTTCGCTGCGATACAAAGATTAACCTGATCAATGAACTGCTTTGTTATCTCATCACCAATTGAAAGCATATCTCTCACCTTTGTTATGCCATGAATCACAGTAGTATGGTCAGCACCAAACAATGAGCCAATATCAACCAATTTAAGACCCATTTTTTCCCTTGCAATGAAATAGTAAGCATGACGGCAAAGAACGTAACCACGAGCCCTATTTTGGCTCATAATCTCACTCTCTGGTATACCACTCACAAAGCTAACAACTGACAATAAATTCTCTTTAGTTAACATCCATTTTTATTTAAAGTGTATAATATAGTACCTTGTATTGCCAAGTACCCTTTCTTTTATCTTTATTGACCTTTCTTTATCAATGAAAATATATCTTATTAAGTAACCATGTAACTATGTATATCCGAGGTTTACCCTGGTAGCAAAAAACCCCACCAAAAACCCCTATCAAAAATCCCTAACCAAAATAGCAGGATACGCGATTACACGATATTTTCATCTTTCCTTCTTTCTCTATATATATAAGAATCCAAAAAAAAAACAGATATACCCTAAAAAATAGAAAAAATCGTGTAAATGACGTATCCGCGTTGATTCTCAACCACTTAGCTACCCAAAATCGTGTAAAAATCGCGTACCAATGACGTTCCCGACAAAAAATGACGTACCCAATTTATATGTCATATTAAAATAAATCATCATGTGTAACTTTTGAGCTATTAAAATTATACATCTTTTTTCCTCCAGCACTTTTTTCTCTCTTATTTAGGTACGCGATATTTAAAATGGTACACGATTCTTCAATTCCCTTAGTGAACCTTTTTACGGAATAATCCTTCTTATCAAACCCACTCATTGTCATAAAATCATTATATAATTGTTCTAACTTTATCCATCCAACTTCCTCCTCCACAATCCCTAAAAAATACTCTAAAAACTCCTCCCCAAACTGCACCCTGATTTGCTTCCTTTTAATTTTCTCAGACGATGCCACCTCCAATACTCCAAACTCAAGGTAGCCTTGAACGCAATCAAACATCAAATTATAAAACCTATTCCACTCATCTTTATCCCAATCATCAAAAAGCTTATGTCCAAACTCATCTTCTGGTGTCCGCTTAGGCCCGAAATATCCGCTAAACTCCAATACTTTCTGCCTCCTTTTAGCGTGGTTACCAGAGTTAGGTATGGTGTAGTTCGTGGTGAACATAACCTTTGGTGAGTCGGAATAAGGTATAAAAAGCTCATCCTTGTTCTTCTTCTCTACTGTGATGCCTTCTGTTATGATGCTATAAAACCCCTCAAAATCAACGTTCCTCCGCGTATCCTCAATTGCCAGTATCCTTGTATCCAGGTCAACCCTTTGAAATGCAAATGACTTGTCAAATTTGAAGTTCTTACCATCAACCCGAACAATATTGAGCAAATACCCCAATGCCTTCACAAATATCCCCTTTCCAGTGCCTCCTCCATTGGCTTCCTTCTCAGTCTCTTCTGCCAAGATCACTGAAAACGGCCTTGATGGGTCTTTATAGTTGTGCAGTAGGTATCCGATCAACCCTAAAGCATATATATACCTATCCTTGTCACTATCAGAAATCTTCTCTATAAACCTAAAATATTCTATCTTCTCTAACTCAATATCCCCATCTATCACAATAAAATGGTCAATTACTTGCGATTTCCAAACAACTTTTCCCAACTCTCCATAGCTTTTCAACTCAATCTTGTCCTTTCCAACCACAACAACCCCATTCTTAAACGGGAAATACCCTTCATTCTTAGTATCCTTCAAAAACGATAGCTCTGCTCTCTCAAAGAACTCAAAAAAAGCATCCGAGAACAGCACAGTCGCTCCTTTGTAAATCAACTCAAGTAAGTCTTGAGGTGTGACCCCACCATCAAACGAGTCAGGCAATTTATCAACATAATCCTTGATAAATCTTTTAATCTGCTCAGTTGATGCCTCCTCAACAAATCCATCCTTGACCCTAACGAGTCTGTAAATGGTTGACCCACTATCATAGAAGTATAGCCTAAAACCCCCAATAGTAGTAAGAAACACTTGCAATTTATACCGATTAACACTTGCCTTTCCTTTATCATCAACATCCCAAAAGGTACAAATCTCATCACCCCACCTTGCATCAAGTTCATCAACCATTACTTTGGCATCATCCAAACTTTTATTGTGCTTCTTTACAAGAAGTGTCACCATATCATCCTTACTTGCCCCATCATTCTTCTTGGAAAACAACTCCCTTTCTACTCTGTCACCGAAGGATGTTTTTTTTTCTCCGAATCCCATATCAAGCAACCGCCTTGCTGCCAACTTAAAATCACCATCACATTCCAAAATAGCAAACACAGCAGCCAATTTGTAACCTTTCTGCACAGTAAAAGGTGTGTTCACAGAAAATACACTAAAAAGTCCAAGTCCTTTGTTCCATGATCCACTATGCTCAGCCTTTGAGCCTGGTCTAAGAAAGTAAATCCTTTCACTATTCTCTTTCACAACTCTCCATCCGTTCCTACCCATCAACTCAACCACATCACCTCTCCTATTATAGTCATCAAAAGGAGACACCCCATAATCCTTGGTTGACGGCCTCTGGTGTGCTTCAATTATCGCCTCCTCAAAGATTTCGTTGAAGGAGCGCATAATCTCAAACAACACCTCGCGCTCATCAAGCGAGATCACATTTATCCCTTCTTGTTCCACGAGGTAGCCTTGTGTAGGCGGTGCAACAACATATCCACCTTCTCCCCGCGTCTCAATAATGCAATAAGATTTAATGGAAGGGTTATTTTTTGCCTCTTCCAATGTCGGTAGTCGCTGTGCGAGTTTCTGATTCTTTTCAATCGCCTCGCATTTATAGATGAGGTGTTTGCCATTACTTCTTGTTTTTACGATGTGCAATTTCTTGTACAACTCATGTGGTATAGCTGACATAATAGCATCCCATAGGTCATAAGTCTCATACTTTGTATCTATATCAATGACCTCAAGATTGCCACTCACCGCCCCACAAATAATGGCTACTCCTTTTGCCCTATTATCTGCCATTTGACGAGCTAATTCTTCTTCCTTTATCATTTCCTCTTGGTAGACCTTCCAAGGGAAAATAGCCTGCTTATTTTCATTTACAGCAATAGTATTGATGCCGAGTTGTAAGTAGTTCATAATTATTGTAGTTTATAGCAAAAAACATCCACATCGCTAACATCCCTAACCACACGAGCAAATATGCCCATGTTGTTTAACTTGTCAATCATATACTGTTGCAGTTCAGACACAACTCCGGTGTCAGTCTTAACCTCAAGCATTATGACTGTTCCTTTTCGTATCGCCATGAGGTCGCAAATCCCAGGTGTTGAGGTGCTGATCAGCTTTGTGACAAACCACCCATGTTCTTTTAATCGCTTAACTATTTTTGTCTGGAGTGTTGATTCTTTCATTTAATTTATATTTTTAAGTATATTCTTATAAACATGATCAGCAATTGCTTTCATCATTAAAGGTGGTACTGCTCTGCCTATTCTTTCCCATTGCTTACGATATGAACCAGATAATTTAAAATCGGTTGGAAATGAACTTAATATTTTTACTTCATCAATTGTCAACCTTGAGGTTTCATTATTTTTTCTAAATACTTTATATCTTCTGGTTGCACCTAATCCGTCCGCTGTAATTGTAAAACAAACATTATGTTTTTCAACCTTTCTTGCCTCTTCTTCACCAAATGCTTTTCTATTCATTTGTATATATTCAATATCATTTAATGATTCTCCAATAGTAACCAATTCATCAAATTTTTTAGGATATGTGATATTTGCTTTTATATCATTACGAACCCCAATAAATATTGTTCTATCTCTATTTTGTGGTACACCATAGTTTTTTGCATTTATAACTTTATATCTTACTGAGTAACCACAATTTACTAAACAATGATATATCGTATTTTCTTCATCTCCAAATATGCTGTATTGTTCACTACCTAATAATTTTGCTGATGCACCAGTAACAAGTCCAGCTACATTTTCGCAAATAAATACTTTAGGTTGAATTTCATTTAATATCCTTCCAAATTCAAAAAACAAATCATCTGTTCTTTGTTCTGTATCTGAATATTTTTTTATTTTACCCCACATTTTATCCTTTGCTCCTGCAATAGAAAAACTTGCACATGGTGGCGATCCATCTAAAATATCCAATTCACCTTTTTTCATTTGTATTTTTTCCAAAATCATTTCCCCGGTTAAATCGCGGATGTCTTGTTTAAAAATATAGGTTTCCGGATAATTTTCATTATATGTTTCCTGGGCGGATTCAATAAACTCATTGATTGCCAAAACCTTTCCGCCCGCTAAACGATATCCCGTTGATGATCCACCACCTCCAGCAAATAATGATACAACATTAAATAAATTTTTAGCAGATTGTTCATTTACATAATCCATGTTATATATAAATGGCTTCATTTTATCTTAGTTTTATCAGGATTGCTTCCTTTGTCATTAAACTTAACGTACTCGTAGCTTGGGTAATACAAGTCAAACATCTCCTCTGATCCCCAAATCTTAGGATGTATCTCAAACATCCATTGCCCATCTTTTAGTCGCCATCTTACGTTTTTCCTATCTAAATTGCCTTGGATGTACTCAGTAATTGAGTTAGTCTTTTTTTGATGCATAGTGTTGTTTGTTTAAGTGTATAAAATGTGTGAGTGAGGATAAAAATAATGATAAATACGGGAATTGATACGATGAAAAAATAAATTACCATTAGGATGTAGGAAAATGTTTTCATATATTGAAGTCCTTTTTAAAGTGATAAGTTGTATAATCTTTCTTGTTCATCACAGCCTCATATATCTTGTCCTCAATCCCACCACGACTAAATATCCAATGAATATTTGCCTCTTTGACCCTATCTTTCGTTTGGATTCTTGCTCTTGCTTGCCAGTAAGATACCGCCGAGAAGTCAATATTTAAGAATATCAGCGCATCAGCAGTTGAGATGTTGACCCCTTCGCGACCTGATTGGATTTGTGAGATAAATATCAAATTGGTTGACTCATTGAACACAGTTGCCTCATTTGTCAAGTTTTCTGAGCCAAAAACATACCTTATTGCCATCTCCTCTGCGATGAACTTATAATATATGGCAATCTTTAACGAATTAAACTTTTCTTTAATGTATTCAACCTTTGAGTAATCCACAACCTTCGCCATCCTTTCAGGCTCATCAACTATCACAGTCCCACTATACACTTGGTGCAATTTTTGCATCAACTTGACAGCCGTATCCCCAAGCACTACCTGACCTTCTTTGTTCCTAACCACCTTATCAATCCTAAGCCTATTTGCAAGGGTATAGGTTGACTCAAGCATCTCAACATGGTGGATATGCTCATTTACAAGTGACTCAAAGCCTGCTTGCTCTTGGGTGAAAGTGAGGAACAAATGACCGCACAAGTCCATGACCATTTTCTTGTCAGCGGAATCGTAATTGTTAAATGACTGACCATTTATCTTCATCTTCTTCACGTTCACAAATTGCGTGGCCCATTTGTAGAAGTTAGCATAGTGCTCAAATGGTGAGTAACTGCTAACCCAGAACTGATGATAAAGCTGAGAGAATGACTCAGGGTTGGGTGTACCACTAAGATAAATGATAGGCTTACCAAAGCAAATGCGTTTTAACTCCTTTGCTCGTGCTGATGGCACAGGGAACGCTGCCAAGCTATGCGCCTCATCAATAATGATAAGGTCAAATGACTCATGCACATTTGCAAGTTGCTCATAGTTGGTGACATATATCCCCATCTCAATACCACTCACACTAAACTGGTTGACAATATCAGTAATTGCTTTCTTCTTAGTTACGAATAGAACTGACTTAGCACCAAACTTGTGGGCAGTTGCCATAGCAGTTAAGGTCTTGCCTGTGCGAACTTGCATTGCTAAATAAGCAATCTTATACTTCCTTAGCAGTTCAACCGCCTTATTACTTATCTTCTCCTGGTAATCTCTAAGTATCATAGCTTTTCTAATTCTTCTTGTACATCCATCCACCATTTCATTGTTGATGTAAGATCAGTATTTAGTGGATTGCTATGTGGGTTTGAGCATATTATTTCTTGAACAGCTACTAATGCACATTCAATTGCCACTTTTTTACTAACAACTTTTGACATATATCTAACTACTAAATATGCTGCTTTTTCTTTTGGTGTCATAATTCATCGTTTAAAATAATTACACAATCATTGCAACCTCTACCCTCACAATTCGGGCATACCTCATCAGGTTCATTCTGAGGCAATATTACAGACCTAACATACCCCATCAATCTGAACTGCTCAACAGTTACTTTGAGGTGTTGGACTGCTTCGCCAGAGTAGATCATGGCATCAATAAGTTCTCCTAAGAGTTTGTGTCTTTCGTAGGTGTTAAGGTCACCCCATTTAGGCAATTGCATTTCGGACATAGTGATTGTTTTTTTAAAGTGATAGTGTATAAAGATTTGCAGCATCGGCATTTAATCCAACTCGGCGTCATGTTGCGTTTCATCTTCTTCGTAATAGTTGCCATAAGTTTCAAGTTGCCAGAGTTCGTAAGGTGTCATTTTTAATTTTTTATCTAAAACATAAAACAATTCCCAAATTATTTTTATAACATTTACATTTATTAGTTATATAACTTGTAATGTTTTTAACTCCAAGTGCATTCTGTGCTTCATAAGCTGAATTAAATTCAAATATCAACTCTTTTTTTGAAACATCATAAACCTTTACTTTTCTATTTAAAGCACCAGATAATGAGGTTCTATTGTTTATGTTCATGGTTTTATTATTACTTCAATTGTTTTACCTCTAAGAATATCGGTTAATAGTCCATCAAGTTCCTCACGTTGTTCAGGGTTTAAAAGTGCCAACTTTTCAGTAAGCGAGTCATACGAAAATGCATCAGATGCAATCTCCTTTCTCATCCCTTCTCTCACCTCATCATCAAAGTGAGGGTAAGTTACAACATCTCTAAGTATCCAATTTAGCTTTAACGAATAATTGGCAAATATTGTGGCCCCACGAGTGCCTGGTGCTGACCTAACAAAATCCTTTGCATACTCATCAGCTAACTTTAAATGATGGATACATGATACAACTGAACTACCCATTGATGTCTTTTTTCATTCGTTCTAAATAAAGGATTGCATCCATAAGTTCTTCTTGCAAGTGGTTCATCCAATCCACAACATCAAGATCATTTCTCTCTAAGGTTGACCCGTACTTTGTGATGCCTCGTTGTGACCTTTCGTTGAACTTGTTCACCACTTGCTCTACAATTTTATCCTTCATTCTTGTGATGTGTTATTTGGTAAGATGTGCGCTTTGGCTTGATGTCCTCATTGATTGACTTCCAGAGTGAGAATGTTGTTTGGAATGTCTCCCAGTCCTTTGCTGACTCCTCAAGTGTTCTGGTGAGCAATTGCCAACCAATGCCTTGTATTGCTCCTCCCTTGCCGGCTGTCCTTGTCTTGGCATTGAGCCAAAGTATTGCCACTCCCTCAACATGGTAGTCGTATTCCTTCAACAACTCATTATAAGCCGCTAATTGTAACCAATACGACTCGTGCATATTGTTGGATGTCTTGATGTCAATAAGGTACTCCTTTCCATTTATCTCAAGCACTCTGTCAACTGTGCCTGCAAACCCAAGCACATCAGATGAGAAGTGCATCTCCATCATTCGCATCTTTGGAGTCTGTGTATTACAAAAGTCAACATACCTCTCAAACATCGCCCATTCAAGCATTTTGTACTTAGGCTTTCCATATTGGTTGACAAATGTCACTTCTTGGTGTTGGTCATATTGCTCAGTCAGTTCATGCACAAGTGACCCTCTGCGCCCTGCTTCATCACGAATGGTGTCAGCATCTTGCCCCACATCTTTGAGCCATTTAAAGAAGGCTGCGTCTTTTGGATAGGCTTCAAGAATTGTTGTAACTGATGGCACATAGTTGCCGTTTTCAGTAGCATAAAACCGATTGTCCACGAACTCAATTCGGCCTTTGTTGATGTCAATGTTGAAATTTTGCATTAGTGTTTGTTTAAAAGTGAGGAGTCAGAGCAGGACTCGAACCTGCAACGCACAACCATTATTAAGGATGAGTTAACCATTTACCCATTACGTGCTACCTGACTCTGTTAACTAAAAAGGAACTTCATCTGATTCTTCAGCCTTTGCACCAAATAGGCTTTTGGCATTGTTCTCAAGGAACTCCATCCTATCTGAGTCATCCCAAGTGTCTTTGCCTTTTACCTTGATCTTAACCAGGTCAGGCATACCATTTGGGTTCTCACGAGTAAATGCCCATTTTAACCCACTACCATTTTGGTTGAGGAAGCATACTGACTTTTTCTTGTCACCTTCAATGGTCAGCTTTGGGGTGATTTGCACCCTGTCAGAAAGCTTTACATTTGGCAGAGTCTTGAGGAAAGATGCGCTATAACCAGATGAGAAGTTCATCTCAAGCTGATAGTTCACACCATTTGACTCAACTTGCACTACCAAGAACTTGCCATAGTCACTTTCCTTTGTGCCTACTTCTTTGATTGTTCCCTCAAGAGAGTCATAGAACATCTCATAGACTTCGCGACCTGCCTTGTTGATGCGAGACACCGCACCTTCTGTCTTTTCTTTAAAACTCCTCACGAGTTTTCCGTTACTGATGCTTAAAAACACTTTTGATAAGCCTTGACTGTTAGTTAGTCCCATTTTGCTTTGTTTTATTGTTTAAAAATTCTTGCTTTGTTTGGTAGCACCTAAGTATCTCTGCCATTTTATCGTTGTAAACCATTTGGTCAACAGTTTGGCTATACTTGTACTCAAAATCCTCAATCTTATACCTAATGGCTTCTGCACTTCCTTTTGACATATAGTAGATGTCAAGGGTGAGTGAGTTGTACTCATCCCAAAAGGCTGACGGGATTTGATATAAGGTTCTGCGTTGTACCATTTTTTGTACATTACTCTTGTCATAATTAATCATCACTATCCCCACTAAACTACAAGCCAGAAGCAACAGGCATAGATATAGCATCTTGGAGTTGGTTTAATGTGTTGACCAATTTGATATAAGTTGATTGCCTCATCTTACCAGAGTTTTCTGCTCTGTTCACCGTAACTGTTGTAACACCACTAAGTGATGCCAACTTTTCTTGGGTTAAACCCTTTTGTTTTCTTAGTTCTCTAATTTCTTTCATTGCTATTTGTTTTTGTTTATAAAGCAAAGATATATACTTAATACATACAAAACACAAAATAGATATATATTTTTTTTAATAATATCAAAAAGAAACCCAACCATAGAAATAGCTGGGTTTTCCCTACATTAAATCAACCAAAAACTAATAGATGCTGTACGAAGTTTTGCCGTTCACTCTTGTTGCTCTCAATATCTGCTTTCTTTGCTTACCACTTGACTCATAGGAAACGTGTACCCAATCTGGGTTTTCTTTATCACCAAACTCAAAAATTAGCTGATCAAACTCAAGGTTATCCTTGATGTAATCAAACACCATCCTATTGGTCACTCCATTTGGTGTACCATCCATGTCAATATCAATCGCTTCGCCCTGGCAATGCTGTGATGTCAATGATCCACCAATGGCAGCGTTCAATTCTTTGCTTCTATATCCAGATGAGATAATTATAGGACACCTAAAGTGAGTTCTTATTGGTTCAAATATCTTCTCAGCAAGTAGTTTAAAGTTTGCAATGTGTGCCTCTGTTGGCATATTGCTTATTCCTTTACGTTTTGCTGACTCGCTTCTTGTTACTTCCGACAAATCAAGATGCTCCGACAATTTCATTTCCTAAGTTTTAAATATATAAAAAGTGCAATAAGAACCAAAAGGGATATTAACCAATTTAAGCGACTATCTGCTTTTGACTTGTAATCATTTGCCAAGTTAATTAAACGAGTGCTATCAGCTTGCAATAGCCTTACACGAGCATTGTCTACAATGAATGACTTAATGGTATCGTGAATGGTTATTGACTTAGTTATTTCACGAGTTTTCCACTTTGTGATGTAGGTTGTATCATTAAGGACATAGGTATCGGTAAGGGTATCAATCATTACCAATGTATCAACCTCAACAAGTGTATCAGACTTGACAACAAAAGTAGTGTCATTCGCACACCATCCACCTTTAACCACAACCTTTGCGACTTCTTCAAGTTTATCTTGGTCACGCAAAACCTGCTTAACAGGGTTGCAACCAATAAGTAAAAGCAATAAAAGACTAATCTTTGTTCTCATCCTTCTTGAATATTTTCTCAGCACTTGTCAAACCAAGGCAACCAAACGCAAGAGCAGACACAGAGTAAACAAGTGCTTCTGATGGTTCAGTTTCGTAGAATGAGTTATGGTACATTGTAACGCAGATGATGACTACGCAAGTAAAACCGCAAAGTCGCTTCATTGATAGTCTGCCGTTTTCTTCACAAAAGAATTGTTTCATTGATTTTCAGTTGAGTCAATTGATGAAATGGAATCGGTAGAGGTTTTCTTTCTACCCCAAAAATTAGTCTTTTCCTTGATGATAATGGTATCCCTAATGGTAATAGTCTTGACTATTTTTGCATCCTCTTTGAGTTTAGCATTTTGCAATTTGATAGTTAATACGTTTAGCAATACTTGCTTCTCTGCTTTCTCAATATGCTTGTCAACTTTTGGGAGGAACTTTACAATAGTGTCAATGTGTTCCCTTGATTGCATAAGGATAGTATCAACCCCATCAAAAAGGATTTTCTCCTCTTTGACAGGGTTGGCACATGATGAGATAAATAGTAATACAATTAATCGTTTCATTTGATTTTTCCGAGTTCTTGAAGGACTAAGATTTTAGATGTTGTCGCTGAGAGCAATGAATCAGACCTCTTTAGTTGCATACCAAGAGCATCAATCTTTGCTTCTAACTTTTCTATCTTGCTTCCTTGCCGTTCAATCTGCTCGGTGTATTGCATCTTTTGGTCTACATACAAGTAACCAATTGCAATCAATGTAATGAACAGAAAACCTTTTACGGGGTCTTTGCTGAACTGCTCAAATGAAATCGGTAATGCACTAATTTTTTTATCCATTTTCGTTGTTCTCTTTTTGATGCTCCTCGGCAATCTTCTGATTAACCTCTTGAAGTTGCTTTTGAAGATGTTCTAAATTTGCTAAAAGATCGTAAGCTGCTGCTTTCAGTTCAATAAGTGTCATAGTATTTAATTTTTACAAATTTAGATATTATTTGTCAACCAAGGTAAAGGAAGGGACACTTCTTTTGGGTTCTTTTGGTTCTCAATCTGCCCGTCAAGTGATGCATCAATTGCTACCACATCCATTGCACTTTCCAACCATCCCTCTACAATTGACTCAGTCAGGTCAGCATAAGGGGTAAAATCTTCTGGTGAAGGAGAAGGAACGCTTTGGGCGCCATAGGTTTCTGCGAACCAGGTCTTGTCACCATCAATTTGCTCTGCTTGCCTTCTCCAATGTACTGTGAACACCACATCAGTTAGGTTGTCAGGAGTTGTTGGGTATTCGTTCATTTGCGAAATAATCCATTTGTACGTTGTCATATTCTATTTGTTTTTATTTATTAAATATTTATAAATTATGGTGCTGTTGTACTTGCTAACAAGAAATAAACCGTTCCATCTATTTCTACTGCTACTGACCTATCTGCTGTTGCTGCGTTTGTCAATACTTCTCCGAGTTTGTATGGTTTAGCAGCATATCCGGTTGGTGCTGATGTTTGAACCGATCCGTTGTCAAAGAATGTAATCAAGTCAGTTGTGGTTGATGATAACCTTTTTGACATATGGAATTTCCATCCACTACCATCTCCAATGTACATCCTTCCAATGTCAGGAGAAGAGAATCCACTTGCAAACCTAAGATTCGCAGCAGTAGTTGCAGGAATACCTGTTGAGCCACTAACGGTAAACAATCCAGAAACAATACCTGCGCCCGTAACTTGGAATTTCTCCCCCGTATCGCTCGTGCTTCCCAAAAGCAGGTTTCCACCATTTGTGAAACGCATCCTCTCGGTGTTATTGCTAACAAACACAAGAGGGTCATTTGTGATTGAACCTATTGTAGTAAACCCATTTCCTGTAATTAATTTACCACTACTTGTTGTTGAGTATTGAGTTCTTATTTCTGACTCTACACTATCAACTAAATGTAGTTTTGCCGCAGGCGATGTAGTACCTATACCTACGTTAGAAGAACCATTTAAGTACAATAAATTGTTTATCATCATAGGCTGAAAAGCAGCACCATCATAAACCTGGAAAAAATTATACCCTGCACCTGTACTATATCCTAATTCAAATCTTCTTGCATTTGTTGCATTTGCTACAATTAAACCTAAACCACTTGCTATACTTCCACCTGCCGTTACACTACTTGAGAATGTTGCTGCTCCTGCAAATAAAGCACCAGTACCAGTCCCTACAACAGAACCTATTGTTAGAGAACCTCTGTAAACTCTTGTATTACCATTGTCCGAAACAATAAAATTATTATCAGTATCAGCATTATTATTTATAAAAAATCCACTTGCAGAACCTACTATATAACTATTTAATCTTAATGGATTTGTTGATGTTATTATACTACCATTAAGTGTAATCGTTGAACTCACTCGTGCCGTTCCGTTGACATCAAGTAAGAATGATGATTCGGTAGTTGTTCCCAAAAGTAATCGCCCTGCTGCGGTGAGTCGCATACGTTCAACTGTTGCAGGTTCAAATGCGATATGATAACCAGCAACTGTTTGTATAGTATAACGTGATGCATCTAAATAAGTAGCAGATTTTATTGCACCAAGATATAACTGATATATATCTGAAGATGTCGTAACCGATGAGGCAAAAGTAGCTGCACCTGTACTATAAGCTATTGTTAAACCGTTAGTTCCATCAGGAAATATGTTGACGTTTGTATTAGTTCCTATTGAAGCAGTTTGTAATGTCCAAGCAGGAGTACCACCAGCAGTTAGCCTAAAGTATAATTCTTTTGCTTGTGCAGATGCGTTTTTTCCACCTAAAGTAAAAACAGTTTGAATAGCATCTTGATTTGCACCATAAAACCTACCCGTTCCGTTGACATCAAGTTTAAAGCCTGCGTCAGTCGTAGTTCCCACAAGGAGGTTGCCGCCTGCTGTTAGCGTCATCGCTTGGGTGAAGGTAATAGCGTTTCCAGCAGTGCCAGATGGGGCGGTATACCAACGATGTTCTCCACTTAATTGCCCATATACTGTAGCAAAACCTGTGTTAATATATTGGTCACCTGAGTTTGTATATACCGAATTGCTTCCTACAAAAGTAAATGTATTTGCAGCATAGATTGAACCACCATTTATTTGTAATGCTTTTGTTGTGTTATTCCACGCACTCGGCACTACTGCAAGACCGAGGTTGCCGGAGGCATCAATTGTTGCTCTAACTATTGCATTTGTAGCAATATGGAAAGGTGCATTTTTACCATTACCTATGTTTGCTGAATTTGCTAAACTTCCAGTAAACAATGCAGCACTTGGATTGGCATCAATACCCCAAATTAATGAAGCACCGCTACTTACCATTCTCATATACTGATAACCAGTAGTTGCACTTGTATTGGAATATAGGATTTGATTATCTCCTAATGTTTGCAAAATTTGACCAGATGTATTAATTGTACCTACCACATCCAACTTATACGCAGGAGATGTCGTGCCGATGCCTAATTGTCCAGATGCATTTAATGTCATCGCTTGGGTGAAGGAGATTGTGTTACCTGCGGTGCCTGATGGGGCGGACATCCACAAATGTTCACCACTATTGTTTTGAATATACGCAGTTGATAAACCATTATTGAGATATCTTGCATCTCCTGTTTGATATGCACCACCAACAACATACGAGTTATTGGTTAATACAGTATAATTTGAGCCAGATTTATATGCAAACAAACTACCTGCTTGTCCAAATTGTTGAGCAGACCATAATGAACTCCACGCACTCGGCACTACTCCGAGACCGAGGTTGCCAGTTCCTGTTAGGCACATAATTTCAGTAGGAGCACCATTATTCCAAACAAACCTTTGAGTTGTTGTTGAATTAAATCCAAACTGAAATCCGTTAACACTATTTTGAAATGTAATTAATGCAGCATTGCTTATAGAAGTATTACCAAGTTTTACAATATTTCCACCTATGTCTTCTAAATTACTATTCCCTAACGCACTACCACTTGTCCACTTAGGTAGGTAGTTGGTTGTTCCACTACCTGTCACACCTGCATCGCTATCATTGACCCAATTAGTGCCGTTGTATTTTAGCACTTGACCATTGGATGGACTTGTTAATACAATAGGCATTGTAAGCAACGATCCATCACCCCTTAAAAGTTGTGATGTTGTTCCACTTGCAATATACTTTTGGAAGCGAGTATTGTTAGTTCCATTGCCTATATATAAATCAAATGTATCTGTTGTAAATAATGGCTCACCTGCTACCGCAGTTGGTATTGTTGCAACTAAACCCCTTTTAAATCTTAATGTATTTGCCATATATCTTGTATTATCTTATTTTAATTACCAAGTTCCATAATCACCAACATCCCAAGTCCTATTCGCACTCAAGTCATAACTCACATCATTTATAGTAAGTGTGCGTGTAGTTGGGACTTTATTGTTAAATGTAGTCCAATCAGCACTACTTAACGCACCCCTATTTGTTGCTGATGCAGTTGGAAGGTTAAATGTATGTGTGTCTGTTACTGAACTAATCGCAAAGTCTGTTCCGCTTGTACCCGTTGCAAAGTATTGTGTATTTGCAGTAAGTCCGTTTAGTGCTGCAATACCTCCTGCAAAGGTTGTAATAACCTCGCACAGATGACTATTCTCTGTATGTAATCTTGCTGTTCTGCCACCGCTATTATCTACTATATAAACCCTAATAGCTAACCTATCAGAAGTTAATAAAACTGTTTCGGGCACTGCTAAAGAAGTGAGGTATAAATCTATTGTAGTACCTCCTGTGATTTCTTCAGGTACAGCAGATGAACTTGCAATGCTTGTAAAAGTTGTACCATCATATTTTAATAGTTCAACATAAAATTTAGTATTGCCACCACTTGAACTAACATTGAAATACATCTCAAAGTTCCACGCACCGCCAGGAATCAATAATCTATTTGGATTAGCTACATCAGTTAAGAACTGTGCAATCAATCCATTACCCACTAAAGCAAAGTCTGTTCCTGCACCAATGACAGCACTATTTGCCATCTGCTGATATCCTGCAACACTTGCTGCAACACTACCATTTAAATAATAATTAACAGAAGAACCACCACTTGAACCACTTGGTAAGGTTGCTAATTGACCATCTCCACGAATATATTGAGAAGAAGTACCGACTGCTGTTACCGCTATCGTTCCATTGCTCGTTAAGGGTGAATTGCTGACCCCAAATGCTGAAGGCATAGAAAGACCAACCGATGTTAGTCCAGAATCGCTATTATTTACCCAAGCAGTTCCATTATATTTAAGAACTTGACCATTTGTTGGACTTGTTAAAGTAACATCACCAAGTTGAGTCAAAGTATAATCACCTTCTTCAGCAACTACTGCGCCAGACCTACCAAATACTGATGTAACTGTATTAGGTTCAATAAATGCTCTAAATGATCTATTTATTCTCACCAGGTACCAAAATTAATTGATGAAGTTTTAGTCCATAACCCAGTACTTGAAATATATTGCAACACATCACCATCAGATGCATTTAAAGCTGAAACATCATATAATGTACTTAAATAATTTTTTTCAGCATAATCCATTCTTATATACACAGGAGCATTTTGCTGCCCACCAATTGTAACATTAGTAACGTCATACGTTACTTTAATTATTGGGTTAGTAACGCTATATACTATTTTTATAAATGTTGCCATCTATGATGTTATTTGCGATTCAACTTGCACAAATCCTTGCATCCAAGTATATGAATTAGTAGAAATTCCTACTTGTAATTCATAAGTATATTCGCCTGCTGCGTATGAGTTAGTAGTAGTAGGTGTCAATGTAACCCTTCTTGTAAAATTGTCAATTTGAACAAATACAGCATCCAACCACTCAATCATCACCGTTCCACTTGAGTTTTTTGCTTGCAACTTAAATACATAAGTGCTTACGTTGATAGGTGTACTCTCGCACTCATCATCATAAAATGACAATGTCATTTCCCATGTGTCACCCTTCTTTATCGGCCTTAAATTATGTTCGCCTATCATGTTGTAAATTTAAGATTTATTATGGTTATAATGCAATGTAAGCAGCAATAACTGATGTGCCATTTAATGCCGTTCCAAGTGATATAACAAATGACCCCGTAACTGTGTAGTTATAGTACCACTTGCCACCATATCCAACTGCAACGAGTTTGTGAGTGGCAGGGTTCCTTGCAGGAATAGTACCACTTGTTACTGTGTAAGTATCCACTACCGTCAACTCAGTAAAGCTGCCAGTACCTTGTAGGGTATAGTTATAGTTTGCAATGCTTCCAACTGTGCTATCAAGAGTTAAATCTTGTATATAACAATCAAATTGATATATACGATAATTATTTTGAGCATCAATTAAATCAAGAAAAGCAGTAAATTTTGTATCACTACCAGTAAAAAAATCACCAAAAAACTCAATTGGGTGCATGTAGTTTTGAGCCATCTTTACCAATCCACTACCGCTAATGGTGAAACCCCTTCTCCCCGTTATATATTCACGATATAGTCCATTTGTTTTTGGTGCTAACTCTAAGAAGTCCCTACTCAATGTAATTGATGAGTTCTTAGCGCAAGCCAATGGATAGACATTATCTTCATAAAGATAAGCTATAACTAACCCTTCTGATTTTACTGCGTCTGCCATTATTGATATATATATTTAACTTGATAAGGGTCATAAGTAGGAGTGCCTGGTACATAGTAACTAAATGTCAAGTTACCCAATCCTATATTAATCTCATCAACATTGTTTGAAATACTAACAAACATAATATTACCAGAATTGATAGTAGATATATTGCTCAAATTTAAGGTAAATAATTTTGGAAGCGTTGTACAATCAACTACCTGTATCGCTTTTGATACACCATTTATAATAAAATTAAATATTACATCAGTGCCACTTGTTAGTGAGTTTATTGTACCATTTATTACACAACTAATACTTGGTGATATTGATGTAGTGCCTGTGTAGGTAAAAGTATTCCCAGTTGAGATTGTGAAGTCAGCACCACTAACAATAGTCCAAGGAACTTTAGTGATTCCGATATAAGTATTGTTTGTTGGGTCAGCATCAAAATTCTTTAATACATAATCATCAACATCCCTATCATTATCAAATACCTCAAGAAGTGTGGCGTTCCAAGTTGATGAGGCAAAGTCAATCTCTTTTAGGTTCAATATTGCATAAATTTTGTTGGGGTCATCATCAACAAATTTTATTGTATTTATTAACCCAATTGGCTCAGTTCCATCATCCCATGTAAGTCCAAAGAAGTTAGCATCAATCTTATTCCTATCAATTCTATTGAACTGCCAATGAGCAATTGCGTTCTCTTTTCTAAATCCTTCAATCTCTGATACATATCTACTCCTATGCCATTGCCTATCTGTGAGTGATACCCCATCTGCCCTTAAAAGTGTGCCTTTGAAGTTATTTGAAAAGCTATCATCAAAGTATATTTCACTTTGGTCAACCATTTTTAGATTGTCGGCCTTTGTGAAGATTGACTGAACACCCGTAATATCAATTTCATACTGACCATTAAACCCTGTCAATACTTGCACTTGTAGTGACTTATACCAAGACTCTTGACCGCCACTCTCCCAAGTCCTAAAATCATTTAATAATATAATATTTATATTACCAAAATCTGGACAAGGCTGTGAGTCAACACTAAGTGTGATCCAATCACTATACAATGGATCATTAGATGTCAAATATGATGTGCCAAAAAATTGCTCATTTGTACTAAATGTTGCATTTGTTTGTACCCATGTACCATCATCTTTTAAATAGTAATTATTTACATTACCATATAAAAGTATATATGCTTGCCTTTTTTTACCATCATCAGTAAACACATTTTTATACCTTGTATCTACACTAAACCTTATTTTTTCACCTTGCAAAATCTCAAGGTCTGTTGATTTAATCCACCTATAAACTGCATTTGATGATGCAATTGCAGAGTCAAACCTTACATAATTATCTTCTAAAATTCCATAAGCACCATCATAAACCTCAACTCTTGTGACTGTGCCAGTAGTAGGTGTTGTAGGTGTTGTAAATGTTGGGGTAGAACTTGTACCACCTTCTTGCCTTGTCCAACTATCAAGATTATATGATTTAACATTTGAAACATCACTAATAAAAGACCCTCTTGAAAATGAACCATTTTGAACTATCTCATTGATTGGGTCATAATTATATTGTATAATGTCTTTCTTTGTCCTTCTTTTTAAGAACCTTAACATTTCTGGTGTTATAGGTTTAACACTCTCTCCAACACCGACATTCACATCGTATCTATCATTAAGCAATGTCCTTGTGCCAAGAAGTGACCTAAATCCTCTTATATTCTCTGTTGTAGGGCAATATAACTCCTCAATCCTAAATATCACCCATTTACCCTTATACATATAAATGGTCTGATTCCAAGCTGTGTTTAGCTTCTCAATCGCAGTATAAGAATCATCATATTGAAGAACATCAATCTGAAAAGCCTTTGCATCAACTGTACATTGATCAAACCCTGTGTATAATGCACCATCATTCATTGATGCATAAAATAGGTTTGAGTAAATTTTATAGTCTACAAAATTTTGAACTGCTCCTTGCATTGCATATTCAACAATCTGAAATGGAGTGAAAGTTCCAATCAACTCTGCCCCATTATTTCCAAGTTGAGTTTCTTTTAGCAATCCAAGACCCTCTGTGGCTCTAATTGTTAAAACATGATTTGTATCAACCCAAGTCTCTTGAAAATCATCTTGAGTCAAATATCCTATCCAATAATTTCCCCAAGTCCCAAAATCAAAATAAACAATAACATCATTATCATTATCCATCATAAAGTCATCAGTAGTTACCCCACTTGCTGACCCAATGATGTTCATTGTTGCCAATTGTGCTCTAATTGGCTTAAATATATTCTCATCAGTATTAAACTCACCAAGAGTAAATGGTTTGTCAGCACCTACTAAAGTAGTTGATGCCCCTGTCCATCCCTCAAAATCAAACCTAACTGTACAAGTTTGACCCTCAAGTGTCTTGAAACTATATCTATATTTTTCTGCTTTAGCCAACTCTATTAATTTGTGCGTTTGTTCTATTCAATGCTCCAACAAGGTCTGACCCTCTTTGTACAAAAACAACTTGTCCACTTAAACTCATTCCACCACCATTCACACCACCAAATGAAGGATTTGCTACACCACCGAACCCTAAAAATCCACCACCCTTGGTAAATGAACCAAGAGTTGCCATTATACCTTTTGCTGCTCCAACTTGCGGGAATAAAATATTTGTTAGTAAATTAGCTATTCCACTAACTATAAGTTGAGTAGCAATTTTTTTAATTATTCCAATTGCCATTTTACCAAATCCTTCAAAAGCACTTTTACCTTTAGTTGTTAGATTATCAAACAACAAACCAAATGGCTCAACTAATGATGATTCAATACTACTTTTTGTTTTATCAAATACAGCTTGTAGGCTTTCAAATTGAGACTTTAAATAGTCAATTTTTGAACCTTGATTAAATGCAATATCTTGTTCTATTTTAAGAGGATCAGCAGTTTTTCTGAATTCTTTAACCCAATCAAATGGGTTTTGATCCATTTCAATCATTGCACCATCTAAAGTAGCTTTTGTTAAATCTTCTTGTGCTTTTGCTTGTTTTTTTAATTCTTCAGTTCTATTTTTTAAGGCTTGCTGTTGTAATTGGTTTGTGTAAAATTCAGCAAGTCTTTCATTTGATTTCCTTGTTTGTTCTTGAAATTTCTCCCAATCTTTAGCTTGTTGATTTATTGCTTTTGAAGCATTTTTTAAAGCTGCATCTGCATCCTTTTGTCCTTTTACTAACTTGTCAACTTCAGCATTTACAACAACTAACTCTTGGTTTACTTTGGTTAAACTTTTATTAAAGAAATCTGCTTCAGCACTTGTCTTTTGAAAAGTATTTCCAACGGCAGATAATACACCAGTTACACCTGCATCACCAGTCTGGAAGAATCCTTTCAATTGTAAACCAAGAACATCAAAGAAACCACCAGTTTTTAATTTTGCACCCAACTCAAGCTGTTCTTTTGCTGATTTAGATATAAGTTCCCTTATTGAATCAGCTTTACCCTCAAGTTCTAATTGTAGAGAAAATAACTTAATTCTTTTTGCTATTTGTTCATTAACTTTTCCTGTTGCTATTTCTTCTTTACTTATACCAAATAATATACCAGGATACTCTTTATTAAGTTGAGCATAAGCACCATTCCTTTGCTCTAATGTTGAATTAGTGCTTATAAGAATACTGCTCAATGATTTCATATTTGCAACCTCTCCGGCTATCTCTCCATTAGACACAGCAAAAGCTGAGTTTAATGAGTTTTGCAAATCTCTTTCCTTTACTTGTAACCCAAATATATCTGTTACAGCAGCCCCTAATGAACCATAAGATTGAACAAGGCTTGTTATTCCTGAAATAGCTGCACCAATGGCAAAAGATAAACCAGCAGGGCCTACCAATGCAGAGCCAATTGATTTAAATGCGTTTGTTACTCCTCCACTTTCTTTGCTTAATTTTGCAAATGAATCAAATACTCCTGGCAAGTTATTCTGAATGGCAACAAAACCAAATGGCAAATCTCTTGCTACTTGATTAAGTGAAAATAAAGCATTAGCACCATCTACTGCACCTTTTGGTAATTTATCAAGTCCTACTTTTTTTAAATCAACAAGACTGTTTTCAAGTTGCTTAATTTGCTTATTTGTTTCAACAATAGCTGCGCCAGTCTGAGTCTTTAATGAATTTCTAAGGACTTTCAGTTCAGCATCAACCTCACTAATAGATTTAGTGAATTTGCTGATGTCAGCACCTATCTCAAAAACAAATGGACTTGAACTCATTTTCCTAATCTTTTAAAGATTTCTCTCATCTCATCCTCACTCATCACGTTGCCACTTTCTTCATCACCTGGCAACTGCCACAATGCTTCTGGTGTTTTTGGTGCGGTTTTAGGATCACCCATTAACCGCACCATCGTAAACATCAAAAGTCTTGTTTGCTTATATACATCTATTCTTTTAATCTCATGCCCTTTCATCATTAATGAAAAATGGCGAGGACTCATACTATAAAAGTCATTAGGCAATAAATTCAACTCACCAAAGGCAAATGATTCTATTTCTTCAAACGAGATGTCTTTTTTTTTGGCTTATCATCTTCTTGTGTTTGTTTGATGAAATCGCTTTCAGTCCAAACATTTATCACATTTTTTATTTGATTCAATGAATCTTCATTTTTTAAATTAGATTCAACCCAATCAACAAAATACTCAAATGATAAATCTATCTCAACATCTTTTATAAGGCAATTATTATAATAGCCACTATAAATAATGTGTGCAACACCTATTTCGTTTAATTCATTGTTCTCAAATGCCCTTCCTTCTATGAACTTTCCTTGAAGGTATCTAAAAGATGCCATCCCGAATTTTAGCCCAATCTTAGTTTCGTTGATAGTAATAGTAGTATAGTTCATAATTAAGGAGTAACATCAACAATTCCGGTAGAAGTAACAGTACCAGAAAAATTGATAAATTCAGTAGTTGATTGATTGAGAGTAAGTGAAGTTATGTAGCCAAGGAACTGATGATAGTATGCAGCACCTACACTTGCACCAGTAACAACTGGGTTTTGTACTCTTACTGCTACAAGTGTTTTTGAAGCCATAGCAACGAGCAAATCTTCATAAGATACTTGAGCAACTGTTGGTGAAACCTCACAAATTGCATCAAAGTCAAGACCCATTGTTGCATCAGCAACTGATGTCAAAGGCCCACAATTTGTTTGCTCTGTTGTTGAGTCAACAGTTGTATTAACTGAAGCCGTACGCAGACACACGAGATTCTTATAAGATGAGCCACCAGCTACATCAATCTCTATGTTTTGCAATGATCCTAAAATCTGTCCCATTTTATTTTATTTTTGATTTACTAAATTACTAATTGTTATTATCTTTCTCGCTACAAAGTTTTCTCCATCCCTCAAAGGTAAATAACTTGATGAAGTTCTTTGTGTTGGATATACCTCAAAGTTTATATCACTAAATCCGTTTACTGATGTATCTGGAATTAGTATGTTTAGTATCTGTGAAGATATATTATCAACAATTGAGTTTTCATAAGTTCTATATTGTTCACTAAATATATCAATTGTCACATCAACACTATTACCAAATGAGTTATTTGTGTTACTTGCTGACTCATTAATTGATGAAATTACTATATAGTTTTGAGGTGTAGTTGTAAAAGGTTGTTGACCATAGACAGGCACATTCTTACCTCCATAAGAAATGTTACCATTTAAGGCACTTATATAAATACTTCTTACATTATTTGAGCAATCAAGCATTATACTTTCCTTTTTTCATTTATTAAGTTCTCAATACTTTTTGTCAAACTTGGGATATATGCCAAAATGCTTGGCCTCATATATGGTCTTGCCAACAAATTTACTTGTTTTATTCCTTTTCCCTTATATTTTGATGCAACACCATCCCAAGGCTCTCCATTTGATATAAAGTATTTACCAGTTCCAAATTCAACATATGCAGCATAATCAGTTTGAGCAACCAATTCATAAGAAAGAAATTGCTCTTTTTTTAAGCTAATTGAACTCCTTAATCTACCTGTATCAACTGGACACATATTTTTTGCACTTGTAGCCATTAATTCACCATGCGCTCCAATTTCCATATCCATCATTGCAGATACCTCGTTGACAGTTTTTTTATACTCATTGAGCATATCTTTAAACCTACCATCATTTATATTTACCTTGAACCCACTCACTATATCACAACCTTTTTATATTGGTGATAATTTAAACCTTCCCAAGATGGAAACTCACTCATTCTATTCTTAACGTCATTATTCATCTTCTTACCCCTATTCTCATAAGACCAAGCTGTCAAAGTAAGTATATCAGTTGCCAAGTCCTCTGGAATCGTGCTGAATCCACATTGATACTTTATGACATATACTCCTGCCGTATATATCCAAATTTTACCGCCTATCACCTCAAAGTCACTATTTTTTGTCAATACCTCGTAGGTGTTCATTCCCGTCTTAATCTTAACCTCATCAACACAAAGCAATGGCCCATAAGGCACATCAAGAATCCAAAAGCCTTGGCTTTGTGGTGTAAGTTCAACATTTATCCTTACTGACTTGTTAACCAAAGAACAACCGGTCAGCTTCTCAATATGCACCCTTGCACCATTTAACAAATCACCAATTAGCACATCATCGCTATCATAATTAGTTATACGCAACCAATTCTTAGCATCAGTAAGACTAACGGGTTCTACAACCGCGTCAGCTAATATTGTTATGCCGTCTATATATGTCATCTTTAATTATATTTATTAACACTTTCTCTGAACCAGGTTTCAAACTCATCAAGCGTTTTTCTTGTGTCAAACTCTCTTGATCTCGCTTTTGCTTTTCTTGAGGCCCATGAATAGGCTTTTTTGTCATCCAACTTTGTAATAGCTTCAACCCAATCTTTGACATTATTCCTATCTTTAATATAAACACCTGCCTTGTCACAATTCTCCTTCAACCCAGGTGTATCAGTACAAATTACCGGAATCCCACTACACATCGCCTCTGTTGCTGTCCTTCCCCAACTCTCATACTTTGATGGCATGAGAAGTATTCTTGTCTTTGCGTACCATTGCTTAATATTAGGCGAATTAGGCACATAAGTCACATTTGGTAGGTTTGGAGTTATCTGCTCATCGTATGACCCTAAAACACCTAAAAATGACTTGTGTGGAATTGCTCTTGCAATCTCCCCAAATATCTTACCGCCCTTGTTCTCGTTTAAGTTTATTAAAGTGATATATTCAGACTTCTCAGGTTCATTCTCCAAGTCATAGTAATTGTAGTCTACTGGCGGAGTCACTATAAAATTACTAAAATTATAGTTCAAAAGTTCTTTTAACCACAAAGAATTGTAAATGATGTGCTGTTTTTTCTCCGCATCAATAATCTCTGGGTAGGGATGACTATTGTGAATAAGATGAAAAACAGGCTTTTTGTAAAGTTTAGCTGCATGAATTGTCCACCTTGTATAGTCTAAATGAGTAAACACAGCGTGACTCCACCTCATTAAGTTCTCAACCACATTTGGGTTTGGAGGAAATACATCAATTCCATCAAAGACATAATTGTCCCTTATCTTGTACTTATTCGCATCATGTAAAAGAACTCTAACATTGTGACCCTTTGATTGAAGGTCTTTGAGCATAAAGTGTAGCATCCATTCCGCGCCACAGTTATGCTCTGGAGGGTAAAGATGCGCAGAAGCAACTATATTCATAATTTTAGTATTATATCCGCACCAACTATTTCACCTTTGTAATGTGGATATTTTATTAGTAAATCAGTATAAAAATTATCACTTATATAGTGATTCTCAAATTTAAGTTCTTTTACCTTATACTTATCTAAATCAATCGTATTTAATATCCTCTCATCACATCCCTCTGTATCTATCTGCAAATAATGTATATCTTTTATATCAAACCAATTGCAGTATTGGTCAAATGTTATGGAACCAATTCTAATTGTCTCAATTATGCTTTTGGGTAGTTCTTTTAAGTACCTATTTAATGGCTCACCATTCTCAACAAGTGAACTGCATCCATCTAAAAATGATGAGTACTTTGAAATCCACTCAGGCTTTACATAAGCCATCTCAACACTATCAACAGTATCTGATATAAAAAAGTTTGATGCCTTTGCGTTTGATAGTTGCTTTACGTTTTCTTTTAACTTATTAAAGTAGTGTGGTATTGGCTCAATAAAATATGCTTGATAGTCAGTCTCATCTTTAAGTCTATCAAATATATTGTCATGGCTTATGCCATCCATTGC
>Ga0208597_1000126_pt1 | contig 28020 bp, 24 predicted proteins | sample LakMenEpi05May12_FD_150673 | JGI IMG/M metagenome (GOLD analysis project Ga0208597, IMG submission 150673) | Freshwater microbial communities from Lake Mendota, WI - 05MAY2012 deep hole epilimnion (SPAdes) | ecosystem: Environmental > Aquatic > Freshwater > Lake > Epilimnion/Euphotic zone ...
CTAATGCGGACATTGGTGTTTGCGCTAATTTATTCAAATGAATGAATGTTTGAATGGCATCAAAATCAGCTTCTTCTGCCCTGAAATCAATACAATAATTAAGCTCATAAAAAGCACCTTCCTCAATTTTTTCTTTTATTTGAGATACGGTATTTGTGTATTCTCTGTTTGTAGTTTCGGTTTTGAATGCAATATTTGGCAATTCCTTAATTTCCATTGATTCTATTGCATGTATTTGCTCAAGCATTTCTATAGCTTCGGGATAATTTCGATTGATATAAATCCTTCCAGATTGAATATAAATAATATACCTTGGTTTGAAAAAATAAAAAGGATTCCAGTCTATAGAAGCATCTTTTTTTGCTGTAATTTCAAATACATTATGATTGAATTCGTAGCTAATGGCACCACATACAAAATCATTGTTTTTCCATTTGTTAAATGATTCATTATCAAAGGTTTCAATATAGTTGTCTAAAGCATCAATTCCAATTAAAAAATCGTATTTTGAGTAGATATCCTTATGCAAATTACTATCATAAGCCATGAAGCTTGAAAATGAATTTGCCCATTTCAAGATTTTGGGTTTTATCAAAGGATATTTATCTAAAGAAAAATGGGTAAATTCCATTATAAATTAAAACTCATCAAAAAATAACAAATCCAAATCGATATGTTTTTCACCCAGCATATTGCTAAAATGTGCATTGGTCACATTTCCCCCAAATAAATAAGCACCATTTCTTACACCTTTTGAACTCTTAATCAATGATTTAATGCCTCCTACTTGAATTAATTGTAGAAGTAGATTCGTCAAGATATTACTCATAGCTATAGATGCCGTACGAGATACTCGCGAAGCAATATTGGGAACACAATAGTGTATGACATCGTGTTTTACAAAAGTAGGTTTGTCATGATTGGTCATTTCGGAAGTTTCAAAACAGCCACCTTGGTCTATCGACACATCAATAATGACCGCATTAGGTTTCATTTTCATTACCATCGATTCGGATATAACAATAGGAGTTCTTCCTTTTTTGCTGTGGATAGCACCTATCACAACATCCGCATTTTCAAGCTCTTGTGACAAAACTGTAGGGGAGAGGACGGAGGTATAAACTCGCGTTCCAATATTATTTTGGAGACGATGCAGTTTATAGGTAGAATTATCAAATACTTTTACATTGGCACCGAGTCCCAAAGCGGCTCTAACAGCTGTTTCTCCAACAACGCCAGCGCCTAAAACCACTACGCGTGTACTAGGAATTCCCGAAACACCGCCCAACAAAATACCAGCTCCGCCACTAATAGTGCTCAATAATTCCGATGCGATTAAAATAACAGAATTTCCTGCAATCTCACTCATAGAACGCACCACAGGATACACGCCCCATTCGTCTTGAAGATATTCATACGCTATAGCCGTTACCTTTTTTTCCATCATTTTTTGGATGGTTTTGGTTTTCATGGTAGGTAAATGCAACGGCGAAAAAATGGTTTGATTTTCACGAAACATTTCCACTTCTTCAAGCATAGGAGGCGTTACTTTTAGGATAATGTCGCTTTTGTACAATTCTTTGGCGTCATAGCAGATTTCAGCACCGGCTTCTGAATATTCTCTGTCCGAAAAATGACTGAATTTGCCTGCACCTGTTTCAATCAAAACTCTATTGCCGTTATGCACCAAAAGCCCTACAGACTCAGGCGTCAAGGCTACACGATGCTCTTGAAACGTCTTTTCTCGTGGAATACCTATCGTAAGATTTCCCTTTTTGTGAGTAATAATAGCTGGCTGTTCTTGAGTATCAAAGCCATATTTGGTTACCATTTCGGGCGTATCGTCTAATTTAGCTATGGGAGGCATATTCTTATTTTAATAACGTACAAATTTAATATAAAAAAGATACAATTAAACGAAAAAAATGTATAAATATTTTTCTTTATATAAATAAAAAGCCTCTCAATTTTATATGAGAGGCTTGGATTTTAAAAAGTATTATTTATTTCTAAAAACTTGTTCTTAACGTAAATCTTAGATTTCTTCCAGGTGAAGCAATACCCGAAGCAAAAACTCGGTAGTATGTATCAAAAATATTGTCCAAAGCTACTTGAGCAGTCAATCTATTAGAAAAATCATAGCTGGTTCTCATATTCATGATATACCATGCTGGTGTAAAACCGTTGATAGGATCGGCGCTTTTGTCTATGTTGTCCTCGCCGCTTTTGCTATAATCTACTGCATTTTTAGTGCTATTGAACAAAACAGAAAGCTCACTATTGAATTTTGAAATATGATACTGCAATCCAAATTTTCCCGACATTGGAGGAATATGATCCAAAGGTATTTCATCGGAAGTAGGTGTCATTCTTACACGTCCGTAAGTATAGTTTACATTTCCAAATAGATCAAAATACTTACCCATTTTGAGTTTCATACTTCCATAAGCACCCATAATTTTAGCGGTTGATGCATTTCCAAGTGTTTGATACGTATACGTATTTCCGTCTACAATGGTAGTTGAACTTCCGTTTACAGATGTTACCTGATTGATAATATAATCGGTCATTGTGGTGTAATAAGCACCTGCTTCTAGCGTCAAATCTTCTGCAATTTTATTCCAAGAATTCACCTCAAAATTAATTGCCATCTCAGGTTTTACATCAGGATTATTTACTTGTATAAATAACTGTTCATCAAAGATTTTAGATACATCATCTAAATTGGGGGTACGATAACCCGAGCTGATATTTAACGCTATTTTATTGTTTTTGGAAGGTAATAAACTCAAACCTGCATTGAATGAATAGGCACTGTTTGATATTTCAAATGAGCCATATTTACGGGAGGTGTCATTGACCGTGGCACTTATAGTATTGTATGAATAACGAGCACCTAAATTAATGTAAGCCAAATCTTTAGTCACTTCCCAAATATCTTGTGCATAAATAGAGTAACTTCCCGTTTGACTGCCTCCATCGGGATATCTAGTCGTCGCATTCGTTACTTTTCCTGTAGTAATATTCCATTGTACTGCCGAACTTGCTACCCAGTTAATAACACCTTCCAATCCATAGCTAAAGCTATGATTTCTCAATTTTTTAGAAAAATCTAAATTGATGGAAGCAATATCTACATTTTCTCGCTGCGAGGTCAGATTATTATTCCCAAATCGTCTCGTATTTCTACTTTCTTTGTAATTTTGATAGGCTGCGGTCAATCTCATTTTATCGGCAAATCCATTATTTAATGAATGATTTAATGTATAAGCCGCCATCAATCGCGCTTCGGGACCATAATACCATTCTGCATTGCTAAATTTATTGGTATTTGGATTTTCATTTCTACTGGTTTTATCGGCTGTTTCGGTCAATCGATCGTATCTATTGATGTCTGAAGAGTTTGAATACTGAAAATTGATAGTATGAGACGTTTTGACGCTTGGCTGAAAAAGAAATTTTTGTAAAATATTATACTGTATATATCCTGTTCCTAATTGTTCATTTGGATTGGGATTGGCTACCATTACATCCTTTTCATCAATTCTCGCTTGCGAATACAATCGTTTTCCCCAATTTCCATATTTTGGATCGCGTAGATTACCCATCATCAAATTTCCAAAATCGGTATAAGTAAAACTAGTGACCGATGCAAATTTACTAGACCCATATTGCAAGGTAAATCCACCCGTTTTTTCTTCAGAAGCGGAAGCATATCTAGCAAAAGCATTTCCCTTAAATCCAGTATTTAACTGAGGTTTGAGGGTTTGAAAATTCATAACGCCACCCAACGCATCGCTTCCATATAGGGTAGACCCTGCACCATAGAATACTTCCGCTCTATCCAATTGCCCATTATCTATACGCAATACATTTTGTAAATGTCCACCTCTAAATATTGCCGTGTTCATTCGTACGCCATCTACAACAATTCCCAATCGATTGGCCTCAAAACCTCTAATAATAGGGCTTCCACCACCATTTTGACTTTGCTGAACAGAAATCGTTCCTGTGTTCTGGAGAACATCGCCTGTATTGCCAAAAGAGTTGAATTTCAATTCTTTACTACTAATTACATCAATAGTTTGAGCTACTTCTTTTTTTTCCGCATCAAACTTACTACCCGAAATAACGATTTCTTTTATTGTTTTTTGGGCAAATAAACCCGAAGAAATAATAGCCCATAAAGCTATCAAAAGTGTATTTTTTTTCATTTTTGAGTTGATTTTTATTAATAAAATAGCTTAAAATTGTCAATTATTTGATTTTGACAACATTTACTTGTAAATTGACGCTACAAGTAATTTACTAAGAAATAATAAAAAATTCGGGTGGAGGAGAGGTGTTTTTTAAAAAAGCATTTACAAATCTTTTTTTCTGCTTTATTTGATGTTTTTGCAATAGATTAAAGTCTATATTAATCATTCTATCGTCTTCTATCTGCTGAATATATATTGATTTTAGAAACGATAAAAATTTTGCGCTGTTGGATTTCTGAACCGGGTCATGCGAAAAGGCTTCTTTTAAATCTGATTCTAATTGACTAAAAAGTTCACTTTCTTCATTATCCCACACTACTTTATATTCTGTTTGATTCCCTTTTTTGTACGTTTTGATAATATCATACATACGTCCATTGAGTTTAAATTCATGGGAATTATGCCATTCAAAGGATTTTGAATTCAAAATTTCTGGAGTCAATACCATAGAAATCAGTTCCGAATCGGGGAGACCTCGCTTTATTTTTCGTTTAAGCTCTTTTTTAATAGCTATTTGCCTTAAATTAAATGAAATATAGCTTCCTAAAATGGGAAGTAGGAGGATTATAAGCAATAAAAAGGTTAAACTTTTTTTCTGCATAGAAATGCAAAGATAAAGAGAATAGATTAAAAAGACAATTCGTTTAGATTAACTTCAAAATCTATTATCTCAAATCTAAATTCTAATTTGTTATCATTTTCTTCTCTACATAGAATGTACCAAAGGGGATAACCGCTGCAATTAAAGCAATAGCAGTCTTTTTAAGATCCCAGCCAAATTTATCTTTAACCAAAAAAACAGCTATAATATAGTATATAAACAATGCGCCGTGTATCATACCGATGATTTTGTTTGGCATACCGTAGTTCATCAAATATTTGAGTGGCATTGTAATTCCTAAAATGATTAGAAATGAAATTCCTTCTGCAATAGCTAATTTTTTGAATGTTTGAGTGTTCATTTTTTAAATATTAATATTTTTGTAAAATTACATATATGTATTTAAATCAATAAATTTATTAAAGAATAGAAGTTCATTGAAAACATATACTTAACATAATGTAAATTATAGGACAAAATAGTCGAGATTTGCAAATAGCTACAAATTTAGAAATAAGGTTAATTTTTCGGTTTCAAATCCTTGAGAAAAATACAAATGTTTTGCAGCGTCATTTCGGTCATCTACGTGCAATTGTAAGCATTTGAAATTTTGCTCTTTCAAATAAACGTTTAAATGATTAAACATTGTTTTTCCAATTCCAAGATTTCTATATTTTTCATCGGTTCCTATTTGTTCTATATGAAATGTTTTTTGTTCCGTATGCAAATTTATATTTGATTGAATTTCTCTGCCAATTATATATCCAACTAATTCTGTATCATTATATGCTACGATAATTTTGTATAATGGATTATCAAATATTGATTTAAACAATTCTTCTGAAAAATACTCTGTATCAACTTTCTTATATTTTTCAGCCCTTAGATTATGGTGATAATTGCATAATTGATAGAATAACTTTCTAATACCAATAAAATCAGTTGAAATAGCATCTTTAATGACAATTTTATTTAACATAATATTTTTTATTTTTCTAAAACTAGTGTTCCAATGCATTCAAACCTTTAGATAAACTATAATACTTTTCTCGTTTGTCTATCAATTGGTTATGTGATCCATCTTCTACGATTTTACCTTTTTCTATCATCAAAATTCTATCACAGGCTTCTATCGTAGTCAATCTATGAGCGATAATGATTGCCGTTCTGCCTTTTATCAGCGTTTCTATCGCATGTTGCAGTTTTCGTTCGGTTTGCACGTCCAAGTTGGATGTAGCTTCATCCAAAATAAGGATTTTTGGGTCATAAGCAAATACTCTCGCCAAAGCAATGAGCTGCTTCTCTCCCACCGACAAGTTATTTCCATCGGGAGAAATTTTCATATCCAGTTGATTTTTAAAATGTTCTAGCTGCATCATTTCAAGAATAGATGCTACATGTTCTCGTGTTACGTGTTCATTTCCAAATTGTATATTCTCAAACAACGTGCCCGAAAAGATACTTGGATGCTGCAAAACCACCCCTACTTGGCTTCTAAAACTCGCCAAAGTGCGCTCTCGATAGTCGATTCCGTCTATGTTTACATGACCTTCTTGTGGTTCGTAGAATCTAGATATAAGCGAAGCCAATGTCGTTTTTCCCTCTCCTGTAGGTCCCACTAAAGCTACGGAAGTGCCTGCTTTTATGGTTAAATTCAATTTTTCTATAATCCATCGCGTTTCATTGTAGCGAAAACTCATATTTTCGAGTGCTATTTCTCCTTTAATGTCTGCAAAATTGGGTAAATCTTCCGCTTTATCCTTCACGGATATCGGTTCGTCCAATAGCGAAAAAATACGCTCACCAGCACTCATACTGTTTTGCGCTATAGAATAATACGATGCAATATCCAAAATAGGCTCGAAAATAAGTGTGGAATAGATGAAAAAAGAAGCTAAAGTGCCTATAGATAAGCCTGCAGTAGGACTCAACGTTTCCATGCCGCCAATATAGAGTACAAAAAACGTAGCTATGCTGCCCAGCCCAACTACTATTGGGAAATAAGCAATGCTGTAAAAAGAGGATTTATACGATTTATCGCGATAAATTCCCGCTTTGTTTCTATAAATATCGGATGCTTTTTCTTCATTAACCAATATTTTATTGATTTCTACACCATAAATATGTTCGTTTACAAGTCCAATCAATTCGCTATTCACTTTGCGAGCTTCCCGGGAATATTGAGTTATTTTTTTTCGGATAAATACGGTTCCTAGTATTAAAATAGGAATGGTAGCCATTACAAAAAGTGCCAATTTTATAGAAAAATAAAACATAAAACCAAAACAAAATAGAATCATGGTTATTCCCCAGCCTGCTTGAATTAATCCCCAGCTAATTACTTCCGCAACTCTATCCGTATCGGAAGAAATACGCGTAAGCAACCATCCTGCCGAATTTTGATCCAAATATGAAAATGAAATATGTTGTAGTTTTGAAAAAAGGTCTCTACGTAGATTGAACAAAGTGATTTCGGCTATTTTACCTGCAAAATAGATAAAACACATGACACTAATGCTCAGCGTAAGTGTTGATAAAAATAACTTTAATGTAGTTTCTCTAAAACAAGGTTCACACCATAGATTTTTGATATTTTTAACACTATTTTTTCGAAATAATTGGACTACACAATTATCGATAAAATCTTTAAAAATTGCGGGGAAATAAGCCTCTACGATAGCTACTAATGTAATGGTTGTGAGCATATAAAGTAGATAGCGCTTATTTTCTTTAAAACTATAGCGCATCAATCGATTGACAAATGCGAAAACCGATTTATTATCTTCAAATTTTTGATCTTGACGGGTCATATTCTTCCTTTATTTCTTTATAATATACTTTTTATATAGTCGCTTTTTGAAACAACTTCCTGCGGTGTTCCAAAGGTTTCTATGGTGCCATTTTCTGAAATCACGACCACTTTATCGGCATGATACATCGTTTCTAGCCTATGCGTAATGAAAAAGCAGGTTTTGTCCTTGAGCAATTCTAGGATATTTGCCATAACCCATTTTTCGGTATTTTTATCCAAAGCCGAGGTGAAATCATCTAAAATTAAAATATCACAAGGCTTGGTCAAAGTTCTAGCCAAAGACAAACGCTGTTTTTGTCCACCCGAAAGGCTAACGCCCTTCTCTCCTACTTCCGTTTCCAGTTCATCGGGAAATATTTCTATAATATTTCTAAAACCCGATACATGGAGCAAATGCCTCAATTCCGATTCATCTCTACTTTCATTGGCGTAGCGAAGATTATTTTTTATATCCATAGAAAATAAATACGGTTGCTGGGTTACAAAGCCAATTTTGCTTCGCAAATACTGCTGGTGTATATCTTCCAGAGGCGTCTCTCCTATTCGGATTCGTCCTTTTGTAGGCTCGTAGAGGCGCAATAACAATTTCATTAAAGTAGATTTGCCACTCCCCGATGTCCCCATCAACGCTATTTTTTCGCCTTGTTGCACGTCAAAATGAATTTGATTCAAAATCATTTTGCTATCTTTTGAATATGTGAAATCAATATTTTCAAAATAAATCGTTTCATGAATCGATACGTCTTTTCGCCCTTTTAAAATTTCTTTGGGTTCAATGAAAATCTCTTCAATTCGATCAACAGCTACAAAAGCCATACCCATTTGCCCCAAAACACGTCCTATCATTTTTAGCGGCCACGAAATCATGCCTGCATAGGAATAGCATGTAGCTAACTCAGAAACACGCATTTCGCCCATATAGACAAAATAACCTCCGATACAGATGATAAATAAGGTTTGAGTAAGAGATAAAAAGTCCATCGTAGGCCAATAAAACGTATGCAACAATGCATTTTTCATGCCTGCTTGATATTTTCGTTGATTTTGTACTTCAAATTTTTTAATTTCAAAATCTTGTTTCCAATAAGCCTGAATAGTTTTGAGTCCATTGAGATTTTCTTGAACAATATTGGTGAGTTTGTCCGCTTCTTCTTCATGTGCTTCCCAAACTTTGCTTTCATATTTGAAAAATAAAATTGAAATAGTGAGTATAATGGGCGAAAGCACCAAGCTCAATAATGCAAATTTCCAATGAATGACAAAAAGCATAATGATCGCAAAAGAAGCTGTTACGATTAATCTAAAAAGTTCTACCGATTGATTGGATAGAAAGTTTTTGATGGTTTCCATATCACCGCTGCTTCGTTGAATCAGCTCGCCTTTGTTGATTTTTTCAAAAGCACCTACAGGCAATCGTTGAATATGGTGAAATAAATCGGTTCGCAGTTTATACATCGCTTGCTCCGATGCTTTTATTGAAATGGATTTGCTCAATAATCCCAGCGTACTTCGCATAGCCGCTAGGCATATAAATATAAGTCCCAATGCAAGGATTTTGCTTTGAATAGTAGCGGTATTTAACACAGAAAGTAACTGTTGTATGGTGCTGAGGAAGCGGTCCGAAGCATTGATTTTTCCATATTGTAAAACTTCAATAGTCGCTTGCAACAGCTTGGGTTCTATAGTTCTAATGATGATATTGCATAGCAATAAAAGAAGCGCTATGCCAAATGGCAAAAGCCAAGGTTTGATTAATTTGTATATTTTCTTCATTTTCAATTTTTAATTCATTCAAAAAAAAAGCCACTGTGCGATACAGTGGCCATTATTTATTAAAAAACAATAATAGTTTAACTGTATCTATTCGGAAATTTTCCGTAGTATTTTGACCAAATATTGTTTCTTAAAATCATGTTTTTTATAAATTTTGAATGCAAATATATATCTTTTTTTTCTAAATCCAAATTCATTTTGTAGCCGAATACAACACTACATCAATTGGTTTATCATTAATAATATAATAATTTTTCATCAAAGCTTCTTTTTCCATTCCCGCTTTTTCCATGACCCTACCCGATCCTGGATTGTAATCAAAATGGATGGCTTGAACACGATTTAAATTTTTTTCATATAATCCAAAATGAATAACCTGCCTCAACGCTTCGGTCATATAACCTTTATTTCGGTATTCTTTGCCCATCCAATAGCCAATGGTGCCTTTCTGATGTTTCCAGTTTATATCGTCAATTGATATTACGCCTATTAGTATATCCGTTTCCGCTTCGCAAATCCCAAAATGTGCTGCTTTGTTCTCTTCTACCGAGGTTTTAACTTTATGTATAAAATACTCTGCATCGGTTATTTTATAGGGAAATGGAATATTACCGCCCGTATTTTTTGAAATTTCAGGGTCTTGACATAATTCAAATATCCTTTGAGTATCACTTGAGTTAATAGGTCTTAATTTTATCATTTTTAACAATTTATATTTACTTTATTTTTCGTGCTATGAGGATACCATCGCGCAATGGAACGATAGAAGTTATATAATCAAGATCTTCAAAAACCATTTTATTCGTATCTAAAATGGCTTGTGTATCTTTATTGGGAATTTCTTGAACTACTTTTCCATGCCACAATACATTATCTATCAATAAAATGCCTTCTTTTTTTAATTTTAATTTTAATTTTTGAGCATAATGAGGATAATTTCGTTTGTCCGCATCAATAAATACAACGTCTAAGGAATGATCTTCTATTGAATCGATCATTTGCATCGCATCGCCTAATCGATAATCAATTCTATGCTCAAGTCCGCTTTTAGCGATATATTCTCGTACCAATGGCTCCAATTCTACATTGATATCCATGGTGATTAATTTTGCATCTTCATCCATAGCCAAAGCCATTGAAATAGCGGAATAGCCTGTAAAAGTACCAATTTCTAGTGCTAATTTTGGTTTCAAAGCTCCAAAAAAGATATTGAGAAAAGCGCCTTGCTCTTTCCCCGAAATCATATTGGGCAATAAAACTCTAAGATAAGTTTGACGTTCTAGTTCCTCCAATTCTGGCGTCAAATGCCTAGAATGTGCACTTAAATACTCCTGAATATTTGGGTCAATGATGTCCATATTTGATATTTTCTATTGCAATATTACAAAAAAAATTATGAACTACAACTCAAAACACTACTTCCCACTTTGTTTCGAGCCCATTCGGGCATTTTGCTATACCATTTTTCAAAATGAGGCATTTCGCTGTAAGGATTTTGTAATAAAACTTGCATTTCATCAAGAAGGGAATAATCTTCTTTTTCGGCAGCTTCTATGGTCAATTGAAGCATATAATTTCTCAAAATATACTTAGGGTTAATCGTATTCATTTTCAATAGCCTATCCTCTTTCTCTTCATGTAATAATTTTATTTCGTTGATATATTGTTCAAGCCATTGCATCCACTTGTTTATAGTAGAATCCGAGATTTCATTTTTGTAAAAAGCTATTGAAATAATCTCAAACGCATCATCTTTTGAAGTGTTTTCTTCAATTTTTGATAATTGTCTAAAAAATATAGTATAATCTATTTCTTCCAATTCCATATTTTGCAGCATTTCTTGAATTAAATCCACCGTTTTTGAGTTGAGATGTAACCCAATTTTATCAGCATACATTTGAAATAAATCTCTTTCAGAATTTTCTTTTAAATTATTTAAAATCAAATAAATAGGTTCTTCTTCTTGAATTAATGGATAAAGTGCATTGGCTAGTTGAACCAAGTTCCACACACCTATATTGAGTTGATTGTCAAATCGATATCGTCTACCGTTGAAATCAGTGGTATTGGGCGTATAATTGGGGCTATAAAAATCCAAGAAGCCAAAAGGTCCATAGTCTATAGTTTCGCCCAAAATAGACATATTATCCGTATTCATTACGCCATGCACAAAACCTATACGTTGCCAATGAGTGATCATTTGCATGGTTTTTATAGCAACTTCTTTGAAAAATTGAAGATAAACCGATTTTGATGGAGCGCCTAAATGTGGATAGTATTCAGAGATTACAAAATCGGTTAACAGTTTCAAACGCTCGGTATCGCCTCTACTCGCAAAAATTTCAAAATTTCCAAAACGAATAAAACTTTTGGCTACACGACATACAATAGCGCCTTTTTCTAATCGAGGATTTCCATTGTATAGCATATCTCGCATCACATCATCTCCCGTAAGGCTCAATGTTAAGGCTCTTGTAGTAGGAATATTGAGGTGAAACATCGCTTCGCTACACAAAAATTCGCGTATAGACGAACGTAAAACGGCAAAACCATCTGCATTTCGAGAATAAGGCGTGGGGCCTGCTCCCTTTAATTGAAGCGTCCAGGCATGGTTTTTATGTATAATATCAAATAAATTTATAGCGCGTCCATCGCCCAATTGTCCAGCCCAATTGCCAAATTGATGCCCACCATAGCATAATGCATAAGGCATTGTAGGCTTCAAAACGGTTTTGCCTGTTATGATTTCTAAAAAATCATTTGAAATAATATCTTCGTCTGAAATGCCCAATAAATCGGCTACTTCTTTTGAATACGCTATTAGTTTGGGATGGGAAGGCTTTCGAGGATTGACAAAACTATAGCACGCTTCAAAAACCTGACGACTCATTGGACTATCAATTGCATCGGCGGGCAACTTATCTATTAATAAGGATTTCCTAAAATTAAAATTCATACCTTTAATAACACAAAAATAGATTAGAAAGTTTTTTTGAATAAAATTATTGAAATATTTTATCTTTGATTATTCTTCAACCCTTTAAATACTTGTATTCCATGAAGAATAATATTTAAACATATCTATTTGTCGGGTGTATTTTATTGATAACCAATATCCATGCTCAGCAAAATCTAGCAATCTCGTTTATTCAAAATAACAAAACCATCAAAATTAGTGCTTTTAAAGAAGTGATAAGTTTAGACAAAAAGCCTTTTTTGTTTCGTTTCTTTTGCAAGGCTTATGATACAAAACAAGATAATATTTTATGCAACTCAAATAGCGGTTTTGGACAATGATGTTGTATTTAATCAAGTTAAATAGTAGATTCTTCTGCAAAATATCCATTTTTTGATGCAAATAGGTATGGCGCCCAATGAATCGAGATTTTATGATGCTATATTTGTTAATTATGAAGCCCAACATTATATTTATTATGAAAATAAATCCGACAAAAGAGCTCAATTCATTTCAAAAAAAGAATTCTTAGAATTAGAATGGCAGATTAAAAAAGCTTTTATTAATAAAAATATCCTTTTTCAATAAGCTAAAATCCAATGATTTACAACGTGTTTTAAAAAAATATTATCAAATATCTTGACATGTTAAATAAAAAAGTATTATCTTTGCAGATATATCGCGAGGTAGAGCAGCTGGTAGCTCGTCGGGCTCATAACCCGAAGGTCGTTGGTTCGAGTCCAGCCCTCGCTACTAAAGTTTAGCCAAACGAAATTCGTTTGGCTTTTTTTTATTTTAAAGCGTATGATACATAAATTTTTAAAATTTTTTGCGGTATTGGTAGTATTTATAGTTATTGCTGTGTGGTGGCATCTTGCGAGTATTATCAAATCCAATACACCTTTTGAATCCAATCTACCCTATTATGGCGCAGATACGTTTACAGCCAATCAATATCAAGTTCGGCCATTTGAAGTGATTGATCATGATAGCCAAATATTAACTCGAGAGACTTTTGAAAATAAAATATGGGTTACCGATTTCTTTTTCACTACTTGTGAGGGAATTTGCCCAATTATGTCTTCCAATTTAAGCAGTATTCAAGATACATTTGTCAGAGATACTAAGGTTTTATTGCTATCGCATACGGTAGACCCCAATTATGACAAGCCTTCTGTTTTAAAAAGCTACGCCAAAAGACATAATGCTATTGACAAAAAATGGTATTTTGCAACAAGCAAAGCAGATTACTTATACGATTTAGCTCGTACGTCTTATTTTATAGCTACGCCAAAAGACAGTACGCTGGGCGAAGATTTCGTGCACAGCCAGTTGATAGCTTTGATTGATCCACATTTGCATATTCGTGGCTATTACGATGGCACCAACGGCAAGGATATGAAAAAATTGATACGAGATATTCGATTGCTTCAAAAAGAGTACCCACAAACCCAATAAACGTGGCAGGTATTTATCTACATATTCCTTTTTGCACTCAAGCATGTCATTATTGTAATTTTTATTTTGTCAATACCCAGGCTCAAAAACAGGAATTAGTTTCCGCTATTTCACAAGAACTAATTGATAGAAAAGAGGAGCTGAAAGGCGAAACTTTAGAAACTATCTATTTTGGTGGTGGAACGCCTTCTCTATTAGAGCAAAAAGAATTGGAGTTATTGCTCAATACTATTTCAAAAAATTATTCCATTGCACCTCAGATTGAGTTTACATTTGAATCCAATCCAGAGGATCTTTCGGTGGAAAAAATTAAGCTTTTAAAGGCTGCAGGAGTTAATAGATTGAGTATTGGTGTTCAATCCTTTCATGATGATGATTTGAAGGCTATGAATCGTGTGCATAATAGTAAAGAAGCAATTAACTGTATAGAACTATCATTAAATTATATAGAAAATATATCCATTGATTTGATGTTTAATCTACCCAATCAAACCTTAATAGCATGGGAAAAAAACTTAGAACAGGCCATTTTTCTAAAACCAAAACATATATCTTGTTATAACCTAACGATAGAAGAAAAAACGAAACTAGATAGACTGATAAAAGACAAAAAAGTAGAAAAACCTTGTGAGGATGAAAGTGTAATTCAATTTGAGAAAACCATAGAAGTATTGAGCCAACATGGATTTGAACCTTATGAAATATCAAATTATGCGAAGAAAGGTTTTGAAGCTCGTCATAATACAAATTATTGGTTTGGAGCTAAATATATAGGTTTAGGTCCTTCGGCACATAGTTTTGATGGAAAAAATAGACGCTGGAATGTGAGTAACTTAAATAAATATCTCAAAAATTGCCCTTCCAAAGAATATTTTGAAATAGAAAATCTATCGGTTGATAATCAATACAATGAATTTGTTTTGACACGATTGCGAACCAAATGGGGCATTCCCATGGAAGAGTTAACAACACGATTTGGAACATTCTATGCTCAATATTTGAACGAACAAATTAGAAACATGATAGAACAAAAGCTTATATTTATTGATAATAAGCATATTATACTTTCACCCAAAGGCAAGTTATATGCCGATGCTATCAGCAGCGAAATGATGTATGTACAATAATATAATGTACTTCCAAAATAAAATCACGTAAATTTGTACCCATTATACATAATTAAATGCCAAAGAAAAAAGAAAATACAGAATCTAAAATTCTGAAACTATTTGCCGGAAACACGGAAAAAACGTTCTCATTTGACACCTTACTTCATTTTTTACCAAAAAAAACAAGAAAAGAAAAGCTTTTCCATGCCTTGGATATTTTGAAAAGACAAGGAAAAATAAGAGAACCCGAGCGTTTTCAGTTTCAACTATTGGAGCAGAGCGAGTGGAAAGTAAAAGAAATAGAAGAAATAACAGAAAATGCCCCAGAAGTGAAGAAAAAAAAAGAAATTAAAAAAGAAGATTTAAAACCGCAATCCAAATTTATTCCCCAATCCAATGCGAAATATCATTATGAAGCCAAGATAGATATATCTAGCAATGGTGCTGTTTTTGCGATAGTAGAAGGGATGGATAAAGATGCTATTTTTAGACAAAAAGACGGGCTCAAAGTCTTCAACGGCGATAGAGCTATAGTAGAAATATTACCTGTAAAAGAAGGTAAAAGACCCGAAGCCAACTTGATAAGAGTAGTAGAAAGAAATGTGGAAAGTATCATTGGTAAAGTACATCAGACAGAGCGCGATACCTTTGTAGACCCACTTTCTAGAAAAGTGAAAAATCATTTCTATATCAACTACAAACATACAAAAGGCGCCAAAAATGGAGATTTTGTGGAGGTGGAATTTCTAGAATGGAATGAAGGCGAAAAAAACCCTAGAGGCAAAGTAGTAGAAATTCTAAACAATATTTCTAAAAACAATATTGAAATGAAATCTATTTTGCTTGAAAAAGGATTTCATCAAGAATTTGATGAAGCAGTTTTGGAAGAATTAAAAACGGTAAATCCAAAAATTGAAAAAAGTGAACTTTCGTATCGTGAAGATTTTCGTAACACATTGACTTTTACTATAGATCCCGTAGATGCCAAAGATTTTGACGATGCTATTTCGTATAAAAAAATAGATGAAAATCATTATGAGCTTGGAGTACATATTGCCGATGTGAGTCATTATGTAAAGCCCAATACGCTTATAGATGATGAAGCATACAAACGAGCTACTTCGGTGTATTTGCCTGATAGAGTGGCGCCTATGTTGCCCGAGATGCTTTCAAACAACCTTTGTTCCCTCAATCCAAACGTTGAGCGTTATGCATTTGCTGTTATTTTTGATGTAGATGCAAAAGGAAAAATTCTCAATGAACGTATCTGCAAAACGATTATCAAATCCGACAGACGCTATACTTACGAAGAAGCACAAGATATAATAGAAACCCAAAAAGGAGATTTTGCTGAAGAAATCTTATTTTTAGACAAAATTTCAAAAATATGGCGTGTAGAGCGATACAAAAAAGGAGCTATTAGCTTTGTAAGTTCCGAAGTACGGTTTAGGCTAGATGAAGATGGTGTGCCAATTGAAGTCTATGAAAAAATTCAAAAAGACAGTAACTTGCTTATTGAGGATTTTATGCTCAAAGCCAATGTAAGTGTGGCTAAATTTTTGAGCGATAAAGTAAAAGATAAGAAAATTCGTGCATCGGTATATCGAAATCATGATTTGCCTAGTATGGAACGATTGGAACAGTTTCGAGAAACAGCTTTCCGTCTAGGACAGCATAAAATACAAGCCTTGGAAGATGCCAATAAAGCGTCTACAATTCTCAATAATTTTCTTGAGGAAATCAAAAACAGTCCCGAAGCGGCAATTCTCAATCAATTGGCTATTCGTAGTATGGCAAAAGCCTATTATGGAACCGAAAATATAGGGCATTATGGATTGGCGTATGATTTTTATACCCATTTCACCTCCCCTATTCGCCGATACCCCGATTTATTGGTTCATAGATTGCTCGAAAGTGTATTGTATGGTTCCAAAACAGACTATCCAAGAGATTTATTGGAAATGAAATGCCAACATTGCAGTCAGCAAGAAAAATTTGCAACCGAATGCGAGCGCGAAGGTATCAAATACAAGCAAGTGGAGTATTTATCTACCAAAATTGGTGAGGAATTTACAGGCATTATCAGCGGAGCAATACAAGCTGGGTTTTGGGTGGAATTAAGCGATAATAAATGCGAAGGATTTGTAGAAATTCAAAAAAACTTTAAAGAACCGTTTGAATTCGATGCCCAAAAAATCGGATTGGTATCTAAAAATGGTAAACACAGCTTTTTCTATGGCGACGAAGTGCGTATCATTGTACAAAAAGTACATCTTGAAGAAAAGAAAATTTGGTTTAAGTTAGCGGAGTAGATCCCAATAGATTAAAACAACAAAAAAAGCCCACTTTTCAATTAAAGTGGGCTTTTTTATTATTTCTTTTTTGGATCTTTTGTTTCAATAAATGTAATGATACTGCCTTTTTTGGAAGCCTGATATTCACTTAAAGGTTTTGATTTTGATTTATCGGCAGGCGCTTTCTTTTTGTTTTTAGTAATTTTATCTTTACTCATAATATGGATTTATAAATGAAAAACATTTCTCATTTTGGGTAAAGGTAGTCTATTAAATTGACAAGTAGTAATAATTCCGTTTATACAATCAATTTAGTCCAATTTTAATTGTACTATTTGCTTAGTATAATAAAAAAAGCGAGGCTTTATAAACCTCGCTTTTGATAAAATGATTACATATCTTTTTTATGCGCTTTTCGTTCTTTTTTTTCAGCTTTACGCATTTGTTTAAATTTCTCCATTTGCTCTGGTGTCAAGACTTTTTCCATTTCGGCACGCATAGCTTCTCTTTGTTCTTTATTTTCTTCTTTCATCTTCTTTTTCATCTCTTTTCTTTTTGCCTTATTCGACTCACGATTTTTTTCCATCAAGGCTTTCATTTTTACTTCTTGTTCTGGCGTCAATTTTAATTCTGACTTCATTTTTTCAAATCGTTTTTCTTGCATTTCTTTTGAAGGAGGTGGTGGCATATCTAACGCTTCTCTTTTTGGCGGAACAGGTGCTTTTATATCTTGTTGTGCTACCATTTGTGTTCCCAAAGCCATCATCAGGCTCATCATTAACATTACTTTTTTCATACTTGATAATTTTTAAATAATTAAACTTTATTATTTGATGTATTTTTGCATTTTAGGTTTAATTTTAAGGTATATTTTTACATTTTTTTTGATTTCTGTGTAACGATTTCCCCTATTGTAGCTCTTATTGTTTTAATATATTAGATTTTATGAATTATTTATTTTTATTGCTATTTGTTTGCATTTCGCCCGTTTATTCTCAGCAACCTTGTTCGGTTATGGGGACTTTAGTTCATCAAAATAAACCGATGTCTCAGATTGAAGTTATTCTAAAAAAGAATAATACGATAATTTCAAAAGCCCTTTCGTCTAAAAATGGTGTTTTTATATTTGAAAATGTCATTAATGATACTTTAAATATATCTATAAATAATAAAAACTATTATATAGTAAATAAAAATATTTTTGTTAATAAATACAATTGTAAAATTGATCTAAAAACAATAGATTTAATCTCAAAATCCATAAAAATACAGGAAGTAGCTATCAAAGGAAACAGGCCTACTATCAAGCAAGAATTAGGAAAAATGACTTTGGATGCGAGCAAGGCAACCGTTCAGCAAGGTACCCTTCAAGATTTGATGACACAGATGCCAGGCGTATCGGTAGATAATAATTCCAATGTAACCTATAATGGAAAATCGGGTTTGAGAGTTTTGGTGGATGGTAAAATGTCGCTATTGGCCGAAAGTGATATGAAATCTTTTATGAATAGTATACAAGCTTCATCGGTACAGTCTATACAAATTCAAAATAATCCCGATGCAAAATATGATGCTGAAGGAAAAGGCGGTATTATTGTGATTAATCTTAAAAAGAATAAAAAAAGTGGTTTTAATGCAAAAATAAATGCCAATATTGGCACGCCATTGAATAAATATAATGCAGGTGGCTTGTTCAATTTCAAAAAAGGCAAGGTAAATCTTTTTGGATCATATAATTTCTTGTATAGAGATATGTATTTTACGTATTATGAAGATAGAAAAATAAATCTTCCTTCTCAAACGAGCTATTATACTCAAGATATGCGATGGAAAAATATTACGCGTGGACATAATGCAAAAGCAGGTATCGACTATGATTTTGATGATAAAAATAGTTTTAATTTTACCTTTGATATGAATTCTGAATTATCAAATGGCGGTAATAATGCTACAAATAACGCTTATTTATATGATGAAAATAAGAATTTGACCCAGCGTATGCTTGTGACCAATACGGGATTGAACAAAAGTGTAAATACACAGTTTTCCTCTACGTACAAACATATTTTTGATACGACGGGGAAAGAAATTCAAATTGATGCGGTGTATAATACTTTGAATGCAAGCAATCAAAATATTAATGAGAATTTATTTTATAGCCCATCGGGCATCTTTCAAAAAGATAATTACTATTATTATGGCGCAAATACCTCTAATAAAGTTAATTATTTTATGAATAAAATAGATGTTTCGCTTCCTATCAAGGGTGTCAAATGGAATCTTGGGATAAAAAATGAATATACGGTCAATAATAATGAGTTGAGCGCTGATACCAATTATTATGGTGGAGTTCCCGCAGCTTCGCCTCGATTCTACAATCAATTTAGCTATAAAGAATGGATTAATGCAGCTTATTCAACCAATCAATTTAAAATAGGTAAAACGAATTTTGATTTGGGGCTTCGTGTAGAGCGCACCGATATTTCTTCAAACAATAGCGAAGTCAATCGTAGTTATTGGAATATTTTCCCTAATATTGGCATAGAATATGAATTGGATGCAAAAAGTACGTTCTCCGCTAAATATAGCCGAAGAATTCAACGTCCTAGCTTTTCACAACTTAATAATAGAGTGGTTTTTTATAGCAAATATACCGCTAATTTTGGCGATCCAAAACTGCAACCTTCCTTCTCCGATGTGGTTTCTTTTATGTATTCCATGCAGCCTAATGGCATGATTACATATTTTACATTAGGTGCCGATATGAATTTGGATTATAATAATATTCAAGAAGTCAATTTTATAGACTCTAATTTAGTGAATTATTTTGGAAATGGAAACATAGGTAAATCTAATATTCTCACTATTTCTTCATCGGCTCAAATCCATTTGAACAAATCGGTTCAGCTTATGATTTCGCCTTCATATTCTTTTTCAAATTATCAAAATTTTAGACAAAATGCATTGGAGCGTTCTTTTGGTAGTAGTCTATCGCTTTATACAAATCTAAACATATCGTTGCCTGCCGATATTAAATTATCCCTTAATTCATGGCTCAATACTAATATGATTTGGGCGCAGGGAAATACCGATTTGTTTGGCGCATTGAATGGAAGCATTAGCAAATCCTTTTTAAAAAATAAATTGAATGTAGAAATTTCTTGTCAAGATATTTTGAATACCAATACTTGGATTGGCCATCAAAATACAGCATCTCTTCAGTTTACTGGAAGATGGAAACCCGAAACACGCATTGGATATTTGAATATAAGCTACCTTTTTGGTGGAAATGTAAAGGACAGAATGATTGAAAAAAATAGTAGAATTTCAAGTGGTGGTGGTAGATAATACTTTTAAAGAAATATTAATAGTATCATTAATAAATATATTGTAGTTGTATGTGTAAATAATTAAAATGAATTCATATTTAAGTCCTTCTTTTAAAAATTTAGTATCGGTAGCTACTAAATTCCAAGCGGAATATCAAAATAACGTTCCTTTTCCAAATATCCATTTTAATGATTTTTTTAATACTGAATTTTTGGACTCGGTTCTTGCAGAATTTAATATAAACGAGGAGCGAGATAGCGTATTTTTTAATGATGCTAACCAATTGAAATGGTCTTCAAAAGGCGATACTTCTTTTGGCCAAAATACAAAAGAATTGATTCATTTTTTAAATACAGAATCATTTCTTCAATTTCTCCAGAAGTTAACGGGAATAGAAGAGACACTTCTCCCCGATCCTTATTTAATAGGTGGTGGATTGCACGAAATTAAAAGAGACGGATTTTTGAAAATACATGCTGATTTTAATAAACATACAAAAACAAAGCTAGATAGAAGAATCAATGTACTCATTTATTTGAATAAAGATTGGGAAGATGAATATGGAGGACATTTTGAGTTGTGGAACAAAGATATGACGCATTGCGAAAAGAAAATTAAACCCGATTTTAATACCCTAGCTATTTTTTCAACTTCGGATTATTCCTATCATGGCCATCCTTCTCCACTTAATTGTCCCGTAAATAGCAGTCGAAAATCCATTGCACTTTATTATTATACCAATGGAAGACCACAAAATGAAGTTCATACGGGATTGCAAGAACATGGAACCTTATTCAAAGCTCGAAAAAATGAAACGATGGACAATGAAGTAAAAGAAACTAAAACAAATTATAGAGCTATTTTGAAGGATTTTATACCGCCTATTATTTTGAGATGGTGGAAAAATAAATAAAAAAAGCGCCTATTTTTTCAATAGACGCTTTCAATATTATTCAATAAAAATTGATATTAAGCAATTGTAACTTTTGAATCTAAATATACATCTTGAACCGAATTTAACAATTCAATCCCTACTTTCATATCTTTTTGGAAAGCTTTTCTGCCCAAAATTAAACCTTGTCCTCCAGCTCTTTTATTAATGATAGCTGTTTCTATAGCTTCGGCCATATCGGTAGCTCCTTTACTTTCTCCACCAGAATTGATAAGACCTGCTCTTCCCATATAGCAATTAGCTACTTGATATCTACACAAATCAATTGGATTGTCCGTTGTCAATTGTGAATATACTTTATCATGCGTTTTGCCATGTTTTGTAGCTAAATAACCACCATTATTTGTCGGCAATTTTTGTTTGATAATATCCGCTTGAATCGTTACCCCTAAATGATTGGCTTGGCTGGATAAATCCGCAGATGCGTGATAATCTACTCCATCTACTTTAAAGCCATTATTTCTAGTATAACACCATAAAATAGTTGCCATTCCCAATTCGTGTGCATATTCAAAAGCTCTTGCTACATCTACAATTTGTCTTCTACTTTCCTCACTTCCAAAATAAATGGTAGCTCCTACTGCCACAGCTCCCATATTCCATGCATCTTTTATCGTTCCAAACATCACTTGATCATACGCATTGGGATAACTCAAAAATTCATTGTGATTGATTTTAACGATAAAAGGAATTTTGTGCGCATATTTTCTAGCCACACTCCCCAAAACACCATAAGTAGATGCAACTGCATTACAACCCGCTTCTACAGCTAATTTCACTATATTTTCGCTATCAAAATAAATAGGATTAGGCGCAAAAGAAGCACCTGCACTATGCTCAATTCCTTGATCTACAGGCAATATACTCATATACCCTGTATTGGCCAATCTTCCGTGACCATACAATTGTTGTAAGCTACGCATTGTAGGAATATTTCTATTTGTATGTGAAAAAATATCACTTACAAAATCACTTGAAGGCAAGTGAATCAAATTTTTATCAATAGTTTGGCTTTTGTGCTCGAGCAATAATCTCGCTTTTTCTTCACCTATAATTTCTGAATAATTCATCGTAATTTAATTAATGTTTAATATAATTTATTTATTGAAATATAATACCAATGCGCCTGTAATCAACATATTGATTAACGCAATGGGAATCAATTTTTTCCATCCAAGCTCCATCAATTGATCGTAGCGAAATCTTGGCAATGTCCAACGAATCCACATAAATACAAAGATGAAAAATACTGTTTTGGTCAAAAAGGCTCCAAATCCAAGCAAAGTCAATGTCAATCCACTAAAAAGTTGCATACCTGGGAAGCTATAGCCACCAAAAAACAACAAAGAAATCATGGCTGAAGACACAAACATATTAATATACTCTGCAAAAAGATAAAAACCAAGTTTCATACTTGAATATTCGGTATGATATCCCCCTATCAATTCACTCTCGCACTCCGCCATATCAAAAGGCGCTCGATTACATTCTGCCAATGCACATGTCATAAATACGACAAATCCAATCGGCTGATAAAAAATATTCCAATTCAATCCTTTCAACGCCTCTATGCCATACAATGCTCCTGCTTGACGTCCTATGATATCTTTCATACCTACAGAACCTGTCATCATGATAATGGTGATAATGATCATACCCATTGCCAACTCATAACTAATGATTTGAGAACTGGCTCTAATAGCAGAAAACAACGAATATTTATTATTACTAGCCCATCCACCAATCATTATACCATAAATACTAAGCGATAAAACACCCAATACATATAAAACACCAATATTAATGTCTGAAACTTGCATAGAAATAGTTCTGCCAAACGCTTCAAAATCTGGAGCCCAAGGAATAACAGCACTCGTCATCAATGCCGTAAACATAGCGATACCTGGTCCTGCTATAAAAAGCCATTTGCTGGCATTGGTAGGGATAAATTCCTCTTTGAAAAACATTTTTCCTCCATCGGCCAAGGGTTGCAACAATCCGAAGATTCCCGCACGATTGGGACCAATTCTATCTTGTAAAAAAGCGGCTACTTTTCTTTCCAAATACGTAGAATACATAGCTATAACCAATGATAAGACAAAAATGGCTAACGCTAAAGCAGATTTTTCTATTACAAATTCTAACATCAAACTGAGTTTTTATATATTATAAGTTGCAAATTTATTATTTTTAAGTCAAAATGAAGGAAAAAGTTATCTGTTTTTGAAGAAATATAAAAAATAAAGAAAGTCTCAGAAATTCTTTATTAATTTTGTATGATAAAAATAGGGTACGTGCGATGCTGGAAAAAATGAATTATGAAAATTATGATATAGATAATGAATTGAAACTCATTTCAAAAGAGTATCGATCCTTATTAAAGGGCTTAGCGCATCGTTTGGATAAGGTTGATAAGAAAAATTTGCGTATTGCTTTTGAAATGGCGCTCAATGCGCATAGCAAAACGAGAAGAAAAAGTGGCGAACTCTATATTTTTCATCCCATTGCCGTAGCTAGAATTTGTACAGAAGAAATTGGGCTTGGACTTACTTCGGCTATTTGCGCATTACTTCACGATACGGTGGAAGATACCGATTTGACACTAGAAGATATTGAATTGGCGTTCAATAAAGAAATCTCGGGCATTGTCAATGGACTTACCAAAATCAGTGGTGTCATTGATACACAAACGTCCATGCAAATTGAAAATTACAAAAAACTAATTGTTACATTGACCGATGATGTTCGTGTAATACTTATAAAAATAGCCGATAGATTGCACAATATGCGAACTATGGACTCTATGCGAGCGGATAAGCAAGCCAAAATTGCATCGGAAACCTTGTTTTTATATGCGCCTCTTGCGAATAGAATTGGACTACACGCTATCAAAACTGAATTAGAAGATTTATCCTTAAAATACCTAGAACCTAAACAATATCGAGAAATTGCACTAAAACTAAAAGAGACCAAAAGACAACGCACACGCCATATCAATGAATTTATAAAACCTATTGAAGAAAATTTGATTTCAAAAGGCTATAAATTTAAAATCTATGGTCGTCCCAAATCGATTTATAGTATTTGGAATAAAATTCACAACAAAGGTGTTCCGTTTGAGGAAGTGTTTGATTTATTGGCCATTAGAGTTATTTTAGAGGTGCCAATGGAAGAAGAAAAACAAGCTTGCTGGAATGTATATTCTATCATTACAGATAACTATGTACCTAATTCGGATCGTTTGAGAGATTGGATTTCAAAACCTAAAAGTAATGGCTATGAAGCATTGCATACAACGGTAATGGGTCCTCATGGACGATTTATTGAAGTGCAAATTCGTACCAAACGAATGGATGAAGTAGCAGAAAAAGGTGTGGCTGCCCATTATTTCTATAAAGGCGAAAAGAAAGAAAAAGAAAACAATCCTATAGATGAATGGTTGCAACGAATTTCCGAAAAAATCAAACATACCGATGAAAATTCTTTGGACTTGGTCAATGATTTCAAATTGGATTTATACAACGAAGAAATCTATGTTTTTACCCCTAAGGGAGAATTGCGTTTAATGCCAAAAGGCAGTAAAGTATTAGATTTTGCATATGAAATACACACGGGATTAGGGAATAAATGTATAGGTGCTAAAATTAAACATAAATTAGTACCACTATCCCATGTTCTGGAAAATGGAAGTCAGGTTGAAATCCTAACGAGTGCCAAACAAAAACCGAGTGAGGATTGGCTCAATATCGTAACGACTTCAAAAGCTAAATCTTCTATAAAATCAGCATTCAAGGCCGAAATAAAAGAAATGGCAAAAGATGGAAAAGAGATTTTGATGCGAAAACTCAATGCCATCAATGCAAAATATAATGATCAGAACATCCAAACACTTCTCAATTTTTATAAAGAAGGTAATACGTTGTCGTTTTTGAGCAAGATAAAATTAGAAAAAATAAATCTTGCCGATTTAAAGAAAATGGATGTTCTAGGTGGTATTCTAAAAATAGAAAAACTTAAAAAAGAAAATGAATTGGGCAATCTTTCGGATAGCGATATTATCAAAAAAGTAAAAGAAACACTCAAACAAAACTCGGATATTCTTATCATGGGCGAGGATGGTTCCAAGATTCATTATAGCTATGCAACGTGTTGCAATCCTATTCCGGGCGATGAAGTATTTGGATTTATTACGCTCAATGAAGGCGTCAAAATTCATCGACTCAACTGCCCCAATGCCGTGAATTTGATGAGTAAATATTCCTATCGTATTGTAAAGACAAAATGGAATCAATCCAAAGAAATTTCATTCCTTACAGGATTCAAAATCAATGGTATAGATGATTTGGGATTGGTGAATAAGATGACCAAAATCATTTCGGAACATCATAATATCAATATAAAATCCATATCGGTAGAAAGTGAAGAAGGTATTTTTGAAGGTATCGTTAAGCTTTATGTAATGGATATTGAACAATTGGAAGAGCTGATTCAAAATCTAAAAAAACTGGATGGTGTTATCAATATCAAGCGATTGGAGGTGGAGTAGAATTTTTAGTTTAACCCAAATTACGCATTAGGTTATTACGAAGTAATAAAAATAAGGCGTTAGTTGGGTTTAACCCCGCTAATAGATTGTTTCCATAAAATGTAAATTTGATTGATTTACAATCTATATTGCGATTAATCATTTTCTAATGATTAATTTGGGTTTAACTAGTTTTGATAGGAAATATATTATTTATCGCTGTAATGTCCCCAAAATGATAAAACAAAAATGGTATCATCTACAATTTGATATACCATTCTATGTTGTTTGTTGATTTTTCTTAACCAAACTTCCTCTTTCATATATTTCAATTGTTCTGGTTTTCCTTTACCCATACGAGGATTTTCCATAGAATCTTTTACTAAAAACTCTATATTTGACAAAAGTTGTTTTTGACCTGATTTTTTAAATTTCTGAAAATCTAAAACAGCTTTATCTTTAAAAACGATTCGGTACATTTATTTTTTCATTAGATACTGAAATGCAGCATCATTATTTTCAAAAACTATCGAATTTTCTGATTGAATAGAGTCTTCAAGCATCATTTTATAATCTTCAAATGTATATGAAGTCTCTTCAATCGCTTCTTTTTTCTGATTTATTTTTGAAAATTTAATATCTAAAGCTTCTAATATTTTTAATATCTTTGGTTTTTCAAAAGTATTAAATTCTATCAAATAAGTTTCCATTTATAACAAAATTATAATGCAAATATACTTTTTTTCTTGAACATTTAGATGTTTTTTTAATAATTTTTAAATGAGAAGAAATTAAGCCAAAAGATAGAATTCAATTAAAACTCATAATTATAATAGCTATAATGAGTTATGATTACCATAAATGAGGTGGACTAATATTCTTTAAACATTTTCTCTTTTTTTATATCTAAAAATCATATATTTGTATTCTAAATTGTTTGAAATGCGAAAAATAGGCTATTTAATTTCTTTATTATTTATTCATAATGTGTTTTTTGCACAAACCAAAACACAAGGCACAAGTGATTTGCCAAAGACCGTAAATTTTTCGGACACTACTCTACCCGATTTTAATCCTACGCTCCGAAGTGTAGATTTGAAAACAATACCAGCTTCGGAATACGGCGATAAAAAAGAGGTTTTGTACAAGAAAAGAATGGAATATTTATCAAAAAACAAAGTAGAAACGGGCAAAAAAAAAAGCGGCTTCGCAAACGATATTCTTCCAAAAATAGAACTGGCCTATAAAGCCAATATTCCCAACGGACATCCTGCCGATAATGATATAGCGGTATCTAATGGCGAAAAAGTAATCAGTGCGGTAAATACTAATATTGTAGTATACAACAATCAAGGAACTCAATTATTGAGTAGAAGTTTACAACAATTAATTTCTCAATTAGGAACATTTACCTATACATCCGATCCTCGAGTTTTGTACGATGCGCAAACCGATCGATTTATTTTTACTTGTTTTTCGGGAAGCTTGAGTACCAATTCTACTATTATCGTAGGATTTTCAAAAACCAATGACCCTGCCGGTGCGTGGAATTTTTATAAACTCAGTGGCAATAGCTTCAACGACAGCACGTGGAGCGATTATCCTATTGTTGCAGTAAATGGAAGCGATTTGTTCATTACGTTCAATCAAGTAAAAGACAATGTGAGCTGGACAGTAGGTTTTAAACAATCTGTAATTTGGCAAATAGACAAAACCAGAGGCTATCAAGGCGATTCTCTCAAATACACGCTTTGGAGCGACATTAAATATGCAAATAAAAATTTGAGAAATATCTGCCCTGCAAAAATTCAATCTGAAACAATGCCCAACAATATGTATTTCTTGTCGGTTAGAAATGTAGATTATTCCAATGATACTATTTTTCTATTGGAAATAACCAATTCATATAATTCGGGAACTGCTGCAATCAAACAAAAAGTCCTTAAATCAC